>Ga0099364_10001618_pt1 | contig 36763 bp, 31 predicted proteins | sample TergutTh196P3_FD_73070 | JGI IMG/M metagenome (GOLD analysis project Ga0099364, IMG submission 73070) | Microcerotermes parvus P3 segment gut microbial communities from Pointe-Noire, Republic of the Congo - Th196 P3 | ecosystem: Host-associated > Arthropoda: Insects > Digestive system > Gut ... | reverse complement strand
CCGCTTCGCGGCTATCGTCCGCTTCGCGGCTATCGTACGCTTCGCGGCTATCGTCCGCTTCGCGGCTATCGTCCGCTTCGCTACTGTTTTTCTTCGAAAAACAGCTTGGGAGTTTTACGCTATTTAGGTTTACTAAAATTTAAATAGTTATAATGAGCGTAAAACTCCAGGTAAACTTAATGGAGGATGCATGAAGAAAACTATTATTTTGTTTTTCTTGGTTTCCATCGTTTCTGCCTTTTTATTGCCTGCACAGCAGAATTTTATTACTACACTAGATAGTACCGCTCTGGCTACTGCAGAAAATCTAAATAGAAAAATTAACGAACTAAACATAAGGAATGTCGGGGTTGCACAGTTCACCTATAGGGGTACTGTATTACCTTTGGGGGATTATTGGCAGAATCAGTTGCTAAGCTCTCTGGTAAATATTTCTAATAGGCAGTACACGGTTCTTTCCGGCGGAACGGGAGCAGAATGGATAATCATAGGAGAAATCCTGGAACTGGGAGATACAGTCAGGATTTATACACGTTTGGCTCGTTCTACGGACAGATCACTGGAAGCTTCATTTCAATCAGATTTTGAAAGATCAAATCAGATTCAACAAATGCTGTCTGCCGGAGCTGTCTCTTCTTCCAGCAGCTGGGAATTTCCCATAATGCTGGATATAGGGCTTGATGCCGGTACATTTGTAATGGAGAGAGTGCTAAGGCCTAATGGGGAAGATTACTTTTTACTTGTTCCCAATATGGATGGAAGGTTAACTGTAGAAACTACAGGTTCCCTTGATACCTATATGGAATTTTTTAATGCCGATAACTGGGACTACATCACAGAAAACGATGATGGAGGAGCCGGTTATAACGCACGAATTACCCACACTGTACAGGAAGGCCGCCGTTACATGGCTATTATTACAGGATGGGATTCCAGCACCGCCGGCACTTACGGAATTAGAGCATACCTTTTGAATGCTGATAATAGCTGGAGCAATCCAATTATATACGATTTAGGAAGAAGTGATGGGGATACTATTTCCCGCATGCTTGGTGAAGGAGACAGGGATCATTTTCTTTTGGTTCCGGGTTTTAGCGGAAGGCTCACAATGGAAACTACCGGCAGTACAGATACCTATATGGAGTTTTATGATGCAGAAAGCGGTCAAATGCTGGATTCCAATGATGACGGCGGGGCAGGTCTTAATGCAAGAATTACGTATAACGTTCAATCAGGACAGCGCTATATTGCATTAGTTCGCGGTTATGGTTCCTGGAGCAGCGGCGATTATGGTTTTCGTGCCTACCGGGATTAACTATCCCGGGCGCGGATTATGTTACGTTGAATTTTTCCTGAAATTGTTTTTGGCAGCTCATCTGTAAATTCCAGTATCCTTGGGTATTTATATGGTGCAGTCACACGTTTTACATGGTTCTGGAGTTCTTTTTTTAGTTCTTCCGAGGCAGTATAGCCTTTTGCAAGAACCACTGTTGCCTTTACAACCTGTCCCCTGACAGGATCGGGAGCTGCAGTTACAGCACATTCCAGTACAGATGGATGCTCCATTAGTGCGCTTTCTACTTCGAAGGGACCTATCCTGTAGCCGGAGCACTTTATAACATCATCGTTGCGGCCTACAAACCAGTAATAACCGTCGTTATCATGCCATGCCATATCGCCGGTATGATATACGCCATCGTACCATGCGTTATTTGTAACTTCCTCATCTTTCCAGTATGCCATAAAGAGACCGGGTACTTTATGAAGCTCAGCTTTGTTATACATATGATTCCCGGCACTTGTTATACTTATATTTCCTACGATTCCGTCATCACACGAAACTTCATTTTCGTCAAGTAAATTTATGCCGAATAGAGGAGCAGGCTTTCCCATGGAGCCCGGTTTGATGGGAAGCCATTTAAATGTTGCAGCCATTACAGAAGTTTCAGATTGACCAAAACCTTCCCGTATTTCCAGGCCGGTTTTTTCCTTTATTTTGTTAAAGACTTCCGGGCTTAAAGGTTCTCCTGCAACGGAGCTGCTTTTAATAAAACTAAAATCATAGGAAGATAGATCCTCTTTTATTAAAAAGCGAAAAGCAGTAGCAGGAGCACAGAAACTTGCAGGTTTTAACCTTTGAACTGCCCCTAAAAGTCCGTGCGGGGTAAATTTTTCTGTGTCGTATACACCGACTATGGCACCGCAGATCCACTGTCCGTAAATTTTCCCCCAGGCAAATTTAGCCCAGCCTGAATCAGTCTGTGTTAGGTGAACCTGATTATCTTCCACACACTGCCAGTATTTTGCCGTAACTATGTGACCGAGGGGCAGGCTGTGGTTATGCAGCACCATTTTTGGCATGCCTGTTGTACCGGAAGAAAAATAGATAAGCATGGGTTCGTCAATTTTGGTGTCGTCTTCGCCCTTTGGGCGGGTAAAATTAATATCTGCTTTTTCTATTGCGTTGCGCATATCTATGATCCCTTTGGAACTGTACTGTTCTTTAAGAGCATCACCTACAACAGCAATATGAACCAGTGCGGGGCATTCTTTTGAGGCATTAATAATGTTATCAAGAAGTTCATCATCGTCTACAGTAATTAGCATTTTAACATCGGCAATATTGCAGCGGTATACCAGGTCCTTTAAAGTGAGCTGGTAAGTGCCGGGGATGCATACTGCGCCGATTTTCTCAAGTGCGCATAATAAAAACCACACTTCCGGGCGCTGCTTTAGGGTAAGCATAACGACATCACCTTTTTTGATGCCCAATGATAATAGAACATTGGCAGCTTTGTCTGAAAGCTTTTTTACTTCGCTAAATGACCAGGATTTTAACTCTTCTTCGTCGTTAGTCCAAAGAAGTGCCTTTTTATCCGGCTTTATTTTTGCCCATTCGTCTACAACATCATAGGCAAAGTTAAAATTTTCCGGAACTTTGCAGATATAATTGCCATAAAAGTCTTCATAGCTGTCAAATTCAATTCTTGGGCAGTAACGTGAAAGTATTTCGTTCATTAAATTATCTTTCCTGTATGATTGTGATAAATTGTGCGGGACCTTCTACTGCCGACTGGGCATGGGGGAGTCCTGCGTTAAAATAAATAGAGTCTCCCTCTTCCAAAAGATGCTCTCTGTCTCCTATTTTTATTTTAACCTTGCCTTCCACAACATAGTTAAATTCCTGTCCGTAATGACTTACAGGATCTGCCGGTTCTTTTGACGGGTCAAGATATACCAAAAGAGGTTCCAGAGTACGTCCCTTAAAGTTATATGCAAGACTGGAAAATTCATATCCGGGATAGCGTTCGATTTTTACACCCTTACCCTTACGGCATACACTAGCTGTATCCATGCGGGGATCCTCACCTGTTAACAAAACAGTTGCGTCCACCCCAAGCAGCGCAGATATTTTATAAATAACACTTATTGGTATATCCTGCTCTCCGCCTTCGTATTTTAGATAAGTATCCATAGAAACATCAATCTCTTTTGCAATGTCCATTGCACTTATGTCGAGTACTTCCCGGAGTTCCTTAATCCTGCCGGGGATTTCTATATCCTGCATTTTATCTCCTTAATGAAGTTAAATTCCCAAATAATCCCAAAGATCCTTTCCCGTGCTTCGGTCTTTTTTATCTCGTATATCAACAGGAAGCAATACATTCTCGTTTCCCTTTACATCACAGCGCCCTGTAGGAATTTTTATTGGACCAAGCTCCTTATTTAATACCGCATTTACGAATTCACCAATATCTGTAATTTTTTTGTTAAGGTAAACTCCCATTACCTTTCCTTCTTCTACATTATCTGCATTGTGAATATCTGTACCTGCTATTACAGGTAATTTTAATTTATTGGCATATATCCAGGCAAGAGCATCATTGGCCTGCTCGTTGCCGCCGTTTGCAGCTTCTACTCCATCTACACATCCGGGGGAAAGGTAAATGCAGTGTATGTAATGACGCTGCCTGAATGGATGAGCCTGAATTACACAGCCTCCGGCTTCCCTAACAATATCGTATTGCTCTTTACGGCTCCAACTCCGCGCTTCCGGATGTCTTATAAGCCAATCTTTATCAAGACCATAAATTAAATAATCGTCCCCATCGAAGGTTTCTTCCCAGCCAAAAAAAACATCAAAGCCAAGACGTATACCTTCTTCTTTGGCATCCTCATAACCTTTACAAAACTGGTCTACCCATTTTCTCCAGGGGAGATTTCTGTCTATTGCACAGTTGCCCCTGAAAAAGTGGTCTGTTACAAATAATCCTGAAAACCCCAGATCCTGGTATCTTTTTACATAATCCCTGCCTCTGGAAGCACCGCAGGCTGAAGCCTGGCTCGTGTGAAGATGGGTTTCGTAAAAATAAGCCATATTAAACACTATAGAGAAAAATTCTCAAAAAAGATAGGTTAATAATAGTTGATTCTGTAATCGCTGATTAACTTAAAACCCAGCTTTCTGTAAACTGCCCTTGCCGGCTCATTACGTTTTTTCACAAAAAGGGTAATTCCCTTACCTTGTGAAATTAGATCATCAAGAAAAAATGCAGTCATTTTGGCAGCAATGCCCCTGCCTCTATACTCGGGAAGCACATAAACACCCCCTATCTGGAAACGGGTAAAAGACTGTGATGAAGTATTTATTTTTCCAATAACTTTTCCCTTTAGCTCTGCAAGGAGTAGCTGTTCTCTGGATAGTAAACGGGTAAAGTTATAACGGCTTGATGCAGCGTTAAAAATTCCATATTTGGGAATTACCTCTTCCTTTTCGTATGCCGCCTGAAGCTTTATTAGATCTTCCTTGTCACCGGGCATGGGAAGCCGGAATATAAGTCCCGGAATATCAGGCTTTAAAAAGTTATGGGTTGGTTTTCCATCAAGACACATTAAGTTATAATCTATATGTTCAAGAGCAAAGTATCCCTGTTTCTCCATAAGGTTTTCCAGAATTTCTGCATCTTCCTTTATACCCTGTATTGCATGTATGTAAACTTTACCCAAGAATCTGTTTAAAAAACGAGGCCCCGGTATATCTGTTTTTTTATTGAATATAGGAAAAAGAGAGTGATTATGGTGCAGTAATAATGCTGAAATTTCTTTTTTTCCGTTTTTCATATACCATATATGACCGCTTCCGCCTTCTTTAATACGTGAGAATCTGGCACAGGCGCTTACACAGTATATTTCCTTTTCTCTTAGAAATGATTCAGTGTTATTAAACTCTCCCTTTGCCATCTTCTTCCAGCGCTTTGCTGACTTATAGATCTTATCCATAGTTTAATTCCAGGGGGAAGCAGGTTGGTTTCCATTTAATATGAAAGGTAATCTTCCTTCCCCGGGTATCCTTCCCAGAATGGCAGAAAAGCCGGCTCTAATAGATTCAGGTGCAAAACTGTATACAGCCACTGCAGCACCGGCCCAGGATAATTCATCAAGCAAAAAGCCGGGATTTAATGCAGACAGGATAATTAATCTTGCATTTAAATTTCGCAGCTGCTCTATTGCTCCTGCACCCAGCCTGCCGGAAATAAAAAGGATAACGGTATCTATGTTTTGTGCCTGTCTTGTAAGATCGCCCAGTGTTTGGGCTGATGGATACCAGTATGATCTTGCGCCGGGAAATGCAATTCTCCCCATATTAAAGAATTCATTGTTGTTGCCCGCTAATAGTACTCTGCCGGCAGCTTCAGAATTTAACGGCAAAATATTGTCATTAATTAGTATAGTGGTACTCCTGGCTGCAAGACTCATAAAGAAACTGCTTCCCTCCGGGTGGGGGAGTTCATTTTCCAGCAGGGCCAGATCCGGTACAAGAGGGGCCGCATTGTCAAACGCAAAATATTCAAGTTTTGTTACCAATATTCTTTGGCAGGCCTCTCTCACTATCCTGTTAAACTCCGGTTCCTCCCTCATTGATGCCAATAAATAAGTCCAAATAGCATCATTTAGACCCGGAGTAGAGGATAACATTAAAATATCATTTCCTGCTTCCAATGCCCTTCTCGCTGCAAGAGGCAGACTGCGGGTGTAGTTTAACGCGCCGCCCATCATTAGATCGTCGGTAACTATAATGCCATTAAAGCCAAGTTCATCCCTTAAGAGTTCGGTTAAAAACCATGGTGATAAAGAAGCAGGAGTAGAGCCTCCCGGGGAATTCGGAAATGCCAAATGACCGCTCATTATTGCAGGTATTCCCTCGTTAATTATGAATCTGTAGGGGAGGAGCTCTCTTTCCCATAAGGTTTCCATTGAAATATTTATTCTTGGCAGTACACCGTGAGAATCCAGGGCGGTATCTCCGTGTCCCGGAAAGTGTTTTGCTGTTGCAATAATTCCTGCTTCTCTTAAACCCTGCGCAAAGGCAGCGCCCAGTATTGCTGTTAATAGGGGATCTGCTCCAAAAGAGCGCGGGCCTATTAAAAGGGAATCCCTGTTATTAAAAACATCAACAGTAGGTGCAAAATTCATGTTAATTCCCAATACAGATAGTTCCCTTCCTATAAAGTATCCTGACCAATATGCATCAATTGGTCTCCCTGCAGCTCCTATGGCCATATTCCCCGGTGTTTCGCTTGTGTTGCCTTTCACATGACGCACCATTCCGCCTTCCTGGTCTGTTGCGATTAATAAGGGAATACCAAAGCCCGCTTCCATTGCGGTGTTCTGAAATATACCTATTGTTTCTGCTAATCTGTTTGTATCATCTGTATTCCAGCCAAATACTTTTACGCCGCCTATATTATGCTCTCTAATCCATCTTAAGATCAGTGGAGAAGGTTCTACCCCTATCCAACCCATCATAAAAGTCTGTGCCAGGGCCTGCTCGTCACTCATTGCTGATGTTATAAGCTTGGCAAGTTCTTGCCTGTCCTGTACGCTGTCAAAGGGTATATCTTCCCATAATAAAGCATCTTCACCATAGGATATTGAAAAAAGAGGCAGCGTAAGGATTAAGACAAAAAATATTTTTTTATGCATTACTTAGTAGTGATTACCCTTTATATCATCTATATATAATGAAGCATAACGTGCGGCAATTGCACCGTCGGCAGCTGCCGTTACTACCTGACGAAAGGGTGTGTTTCTGACATCCCCTGCAGCATAGAAGCCTGCTACAGTGCTGGACATGGTTTTGTCTGTAATTATGTGGGAGTTTTCATCCAGTTCCGCCTGAAAGTTTTCTCCGGCTGCCAAAGACGACTGTGGAACAGTACCTGTAAAAATAAAAACTCCATCGGCACTTTCTTCTATAGTTTTATCTTCCTGCCCATCCAGCGAAGATGCAAGGATGACACTGTTTACTTTTCCGCCTGCTCCCGTAGTTCCCCTTACCTCTTTTAAAACAGTGTTAAACCTGACTTCTATGTTCAGGTTTTTTAACACCCTTTCTGCAAGAGCTTTTTGTGCTCTGAATCTGTCTCTTCGGTGTATCATTATTACATTTTTTGAAAGGCGTGACAGGTACATCGCTTCGTCACAGGCGGCATCTCCTCCGCCGACAACGATAATCTTTTTATCCTTGAAAAATGGACCGTCACAGGTAGCACAATAGGAAACGCCTCTGCCGTAAAATTCTTTTTCGCCGGGAATATCAAGAGTCCTGTATTTAGCACCTGTTGCAAGAATAATGGTGAAGGTGCTTTTTACTTCGCCGTTGTTTAAATAAACCTTAAACAGGTTTCCTTCTTTACTGATTTTTTCCACTCCTTCCATTATAAACTTTGCACCGAAATTTTCCGCCTGCTTATGCATAGCATCTATAAAATCAAAGCCGTTTTTTGAAGGCATTAGCCCCGGATAATTTTCCAGAGAGTCTATTGTAAGTGCCTGACCGCCCGGTGCCAGATGCTCCAATACCAGTACAGAAAGCATAGACCTTGCAGCATACTGTGCAGCAGAAAGACCTGCAGGACCTGCTCCTATAATAATTAAATCATAATCAGTCATGGAAAACCTCTTGTATTTAAACTTGCTTTACGTAATCTATAATTCCTGTAATATTTTTTTTGTCTGTGTAGTCACTGTTTTTACCATAAGACTCAAGAAATTTTATATTATCTGTAGTTAAATCGCTGCTTGCCTTGTGAGAGAGTGCTTTGTACATGAATTTCATCAGGAATCTGTGCTTGAAAGAGAGTTTTTGATAATTTATCCCTCCCTGTAAATTAAAAATTTTTAATCGGGGAATTAATTCTTCTGACATATCAGAAAGAATTTTACTGTTTATTTCTTTCATACTTTCTTCGTTTTCTACATCGGCAATACCGCAGGTAAAAATAAGCAGCTTTTTATTTTTGAGTTTTTCTGCATTGGATATAAGGATATCTTTGCCCGTAATGTTTCCTCCAAATAATCCTGAGCCAAGAATTATTACATCGTAATTATCGAGCATGAGAGCTTTTATTTTTTTTACAGGATAAGCATCTGCGTTTAGCTCGGGTACCAGCCAGTCTACATATTTTTTTGTAAAACCATATTTTGAATTGTACATTATAAGGACTTTATTCATTTATTTAGTTTACCAAAGGCTTATATGCCGGTCAACAGCAGCGATAGATCAGGTGCGCTTTCTTTTCCAGCGTATGTAAACCTGACGGCCTGTGCCTCCCTCCTGGCGGCGTTCTTCGGTTTCGAACTGTACCAGGGCACGGAACAGGTCTCCCAATTTTCTAAAGCCGTAGTTTCTGGGATCAAATTCACTAAGCCTGTAGTTGATCTTTGTACCCACAGCTCCAAGATATGCCCATCCTGATTCGTCCGCTTCATCCTCTACTATGTCTCTAAGCATCTTGTGTAATTTTTTATCGGCTTTAAATTCTTTGCGTGTTTTGGTTTTTGTTTTACTGCCGTCTTCATAGGCGTCTTCCAGTGCTTCTACCAGAATTTCTGTAAATATAAATTTGTCGCATACCTTTACAAATGCTTTTGGCGTTTTTTCTTCGCCAAAACCGTAAACCATGCAGCCGCTTTCCCTTAAACGTGCAGCCAGCCGGGTAAAGTCAGAATCACTGGAAACTATGCAAAAGCCGTCCAGTTTTTCGCTGTAAAGTAAATCCATGGCATCTATGATCATTGCACTGTCTGTCGCATTTTTACCTGATGTATATGCAAACTGTTGAATAGGCTGTATTGCATTTGCCAGAAGCCTTTCTTTCCATGATCTAAGATGATTGCTGGTCCAGTCTCCGTAAATGCGTTTAACACTTGCAACCCCGTATTTAGCAACTTCGTCCAGAAGCCCTTCTATAATTGCAGGCTGAGTATTGTCTGCATCAATTAACACTGCCAGCTTTGGCTGGTTATTTTCTGTCTGAGCTGAAAATGGCGGTAATGGCATATACTAACTCCGTATAAATATTGATTGTTTAATTCGTTTTATTAGACTTATCTTTCCAAGAGGGACACGAACAGTATCTTCCTCTGTCTTTACTACCAGGATACTTTCATTGCCTTTTTTTTCAAGAGCCTCTGCAATACCGGTGCATGAATTTGTTTCTCCCCTGCCGCCGGGCCATGAAATATCTACAAGTGATTTTGACTCTACAGCCTGCTTTGCTATGGAAGATTTTCCCGCAAAATCGAGGCCTCTTGCTTCGAGCTTTTCGTAGCGTACAGAACTCTTATCCAGCTGCTTTTCGTTTAACACAAGCCGTCTTTCTATTCTGGAAGAAAGCTCATCTTTTTCTGTCTTGGTCAGCTCCATGGTGTTAAGTATTTTATGATATTTTTCTTTTAATGCTTTTCCTGTATTTTCTGAATTTTTTTCATCGTTTTTATTGTTTATTTTTACAAGATCCTGTATATCTGTTTTACTTTGAGAAACTGATAATGAAGAAAAATTAGTGTATGACTGCCGCACTGCTTCTTTCTTTTCTGTTCTTTCATACCTGGGTTGAGCAATAATATCTACGCCCGTTCTTCGTATAGCGTTAAGCGCATTCGCTTCGTCTGTTGACAAAAGATAAACACCCGGAGCAAGACTTTTTATGATCAAGGATGATAATGGTTCTGCCTCTGCAAGGTAAAGTCTTTCCTCTGACAGTATTAATATAAGTCCCCTTGTAAGGCTTACTTCCTCATAACGTTTTTCCCATTCATTCAATGTCCAGCCAAGGTTACTATCTGTTCTGTTATTGGATAAGCTTATAAGAAGATCATGCATTTCCTTTGAGTTTATACCAAGGTCAAAGCCGCGTACTACCGATTCCCTTGTCAGTACAAAGGAGAATGCAGGAAGCGAAACCGGGGAATCGTTAATATCGCAGAATTCTGCCAGTTTTAACGCATCAGAAAACGAAATTTCCGGATATAGAATGAAGGAGAAAGCGGTATCCATGACAATTACAGGGTCTGAATTTGGCACCTCACTTTTTTGTTCTGTGTCTTTTAAATGTAAATAACCTGTTTTGGATAAAGCTTCCAAAAGAATATTATAGTTTATTCCAAGAGAGTCTTCGAAGAGGTGAGAAGGCCATGGGTTTTTTTCTTCCATTTCTGCCAGCTTTATTAGACGTCTTATCGTATTATCCGGGTATACTATTTCCGGCAGGAGATACGCTTTTAATTTTTTTAGTAATTGCGCTATTTGCCTGCGTCTGTTTCTTATACTGCGTAAAGATGGGATATCAAATTCATCCTGCCGGGTTTCTTCTTCCCTATAAAGATAAACTGCACTTGTCCAGTAAGTTAATGCATCTTCCATGGACAGTTTGCCAAAATTATCTACTGCATCCCTGTTTGAAATTAGCTTATTGCCGTCTGTAAAAACAAGATCGAGTTTTATCATTGCCTTTAAGGAAAGTTCAATGTCCATGCCCGGAAAAAGTTTTTCCCCATCATCCAGGATTTTTTTTCTGAAGCCTCCCTTTACTTCTCCTGTTTTAAATGGATCCTCTTGTAAAAGAAAAAAAGACAATAATGCAGCTATCTGCCTGCCCTCATAAATAAAAAGAGGAAAATTACTGTTATTTTTTGGGTTTATGCTGTAAGGGAAAAGTACTGTTAAATCTTCTATGTAAGGAATCAATACAGTTTCCAATATTGGATTTAGAGCCATTTTTGTTGTTTTGTTATCTATACTGCGGTAAATAATTAGTCTTTCTTCAAGATTTACCAATAAACCCTGAAGATCATACTTTTCATATTCACCTTCAAAAAATGATTCCAGTTCTTCTATTGCAGGATTGTTTAATAATGCAATTGCGGCAATTATCTTGTGATCTGTTTTGTCTATATAACTTTTTATTTTTTCCTGGGTAATATCACGGGAGAGCATGGAAGAGAGATCGTTTAAGAGCCCCTGTTTGTTAAAGGGTGTTTTTATATTTCCAAAGAAGCTTCTTAATAGTTCAAAAAAATTATTTTCCGGAAGATTCATCAGTGCGTTCTTCCAGTTATCTATGCTAAGGAAGTTTTTATTGTTCATTTTAATGCAGTCCAATACTGCAGAGAGTACTTGTACCCCTGTTCTGTTAAAAATTGCTGCCTGTTAGCCGCAAAATCTTCTTCTACAGTATACCTGGAAACAAGGGTAAAAAAAAGTGAGTTTCTGTTCTTTGGACGTATAATGCGGCCAAGACGCTGGGCTTCCTCCTGCCGCGAGCCGAAGGAGCCCGAGACCTGTATTGCCATTGATGCATCAGGCAGATCAATTGCAAAGTTTGCAACTTTGCTGACAACAATTACCGGTGTAATTCCCTTTTTAAAATCATTGTATATTCTTTCCCTTTCTTTATTTGGGGTTTTCCCCGTAATCAGGGGCACAGAAAGCAGTTTTGCAATAATTTCCAGCTGGCTGATATACTGACCTATTACAAGTATCCTGTCTTCCCTATGGTTGTCCACAAGCTGAATGACAGCGTCGTTTTTTTGCGGATTTTCGCTTGCTATGCGGTACTTCTGTCTGGGAGACGCTACAGCGTAAGGGATTTTTAGTTCCTCGGGCAGATCAATGCGTATCTCTGTACAAAAGGCATCGGCAATCCATCCCTTGCCTTCCAGATCCTTCCAGGGGACATCGTATCTTTTGGGTCCTACAAGGCTGAATACAGCATCCTCTGCTCTGTCTTCCCTGACTAATGTTGCTGTAAGCCCAAGCCGTCTTACGGTTTGCAATTCGGCAGTTACCCTGAATACAGGAGCAGGGAGAAGATGAACTTCGTCATATATAATTAGGCCCCAGGGTCTTTCTCTGAATAACTTAAAGTGGGGGAAATCCTCTGTTTTATTTGGACGCCAGGTTAAGACCTGGTAAGTTGCCACTGTCACCTGTGCTACAGATTTTGAGTCTCCTGTATATTCGGCAATTTCTTCCTTGTTTAAAGAGGTTTTATCAAGAAGTTCATCCATCCACTGATGCACTGCGGCCACATTAGTAGTTAAAATTAAGACATTTGTTTTTAATAAAGACATAATAAGCATGCCTACTATGGTTTTTCCCGAGCCGCAGGGTAAAACTACTACACCATAACCGGTTCCCGGTCCGCCTTCGCCAAGTACAGCTCTTGCAGCTTCTGCCTGGTAATCTCTTATAGTAAACTTTTGCCCCGATAAACAGGTTTCTTTTAAGCCCATTTCCAGGTATTCGCCTTTAACAAGGGGTGCTTCATCTTTAACAGGCCAGCCCATCTTAATTAATTCTTGTTTTATACTGCCTCTGTCTACAAGGTTAAGCTTAAAGCCCTGCTCAGTTTTTATCAGGTATTTATCCAGGCTTTTTGCAGCATTTATTTCTGCAATTATTGTTTTGTCGTCGGTTTTTAAGAGCAGCTTATCCGGCAGTACATCTTCTTCATTATTTTCCGAAACTATCCTTATTTTCCCATACTTGGACATGGTATCGGAAAAAGCTTCTGTTATTCCCGAGGGTATAGGGTAACGGGTGTACTTCTCAAGGGTACTTACAACATCGCCGGGTGTAAAACCTGCACTTGCCGCATTCCAAAGAGAAAGGGGAGTAATATTATATGTATGTATATGTTCCGGTGACTTCTCCAGTTCTGCAAAAGGCAGAATTGCCGCTCTGGCATCTTCTGCCTTTTCTGCATGAACATCCAAAAGAAGGGTACGGTTGCTCTGTACAATCAGCGGGTTTTTGCTGTCAACTGCCATAATCCTTTAATTATAATGAAAATATAGAAAATTACAAACAGTCAAGTCAGTATCTATGCAGTATAACCTTCCAGGTTTTTCCAGTTGGATGAATGTCTTAACTGTCCCAGGATACGGTTCTCTATCTGCCTTATTCTCTCTCTTGTTAGATTATACCTTTCTCCTATCTCTTTTAGAGTCATGTTTTTATTACTTCCAATTCCGTATCGGCAGCGTATGATTTCTGCATCCCTTTCACTTAGATTTGTTAGAGCCTTGTTTAGATCCTCTTTCATCATGCTGTTTATTGCCATTTCATCCGGTAAAACTAAATTGGTATCTTCAAGGTTATCCTTCATTGGAATATAGTCGGAATTTGTAGAACCTAGATCATCCAGAGAAACATGCTTTTGGCTCATCATTATTAAAGATGCTGCTTTTCTCTCGCATAAGTTCAATGCTTCTGCAATTTCTTCAATTTCCCAGGTGTTGAGTTCCATATTTTCCCTGTGCAGAAGTTGTTTTTCTCTTTCTGCACGGGATAGAACCTTGCTCTTATTTGATGGCAGCCTGATAAGCCTGCTTTTTTCATGGATTGCACTTACAATTGCCTGCTTAATCCACCATACGGCATAGGTAATAAAGCGGAAACCTCTGTCTACATCATAATGATTTATTGCGTTTATAATGCCGACATGGCCTTCGCTTACAAGATCATCAAGACCAAGACCTTTTCCCTGGAATTTTTTTGCTATCATAACCACAAAACGAAGGTTAGAATTTATTAATTTATCTCTTGCTGCTTTATCTCCCTGCTTTGCCAGCCTTGCTACTCTTTCCTCTTCCTCTTTAGTCAGAATGGGAATACTGTTAATTTCTTTAAGATATGTGCCAAATGGATTTTCGCTTATTTTGCTTAATGTGTTGGCTTCATCTTTACTTTTTGGGTTTCTTCTTTTTTTTGTTTTCATTTTTTACTCCTTTATTTTACTCAGCTATAAAGGAGCAATAGTTATGCCAAAGTTGTAAAAAAATTGGAAAATAACATATTTTTTAAGTCTTTGTAATACAAGGATTTAACTCTGTTATATATCATAATTTTTTTTATTGATTTTTTTTGTATAAGATTGTTTTTTATTGTAGGTCAAAATTCCCTGTTATACTCAATTCTGCATTTATACTGGGTCAAAAAAACCCAAATTACCATTATATTAACTTGACCAAGGCTATGATAATTTTGTATATTTAAGCATAAAATCTATCATATATTTTTCAACGGAGGAAAAAATGAAAGTTAAGCCTTTGGCAGACCGGGTAATCGTAAAACTCGAAAAAAGCGAAACCAAGTCGGCGGGGGGAATTATCATTCCTGACACTGCCCAGGAAAAAACCCAAATAGGGATAGTTGTAGAAATAGGAGATGATAAAGATATTATCAAAGTAAGTAAGGGGCAGAAGGTAATGCATGATAAATACGCCGGAACCCAGATCAAGATTGGCTCAGAGGAACATTTAATTCTTAAAATGTCTGATATCCTGGCAATAATAGAGGATTAAAGACCCCGGCGCAGTTCTCTGTGTATTTGCAGATTGTCTGGGTCGAATTCCAGTGCTGTTTGTAGAGCCCTGCGGCTCTCCTGGATACGACCCAGAGCTTCAAGACAACGGCTTATTCTAAGCTGTATCTGAGCTGCAGCTTTATTGTCCTTTACCAGGCTTGCGGCAGCTTCATAATAACTCAGTGCGGCATTAATATTACGGCGGCTTTCCTGTATACGGCCAAGATTTCCTGCCACACGCCAGTCAGCTGTAGATACTTCCATTTCCTTAAAAATGTTTTCCCCTTCGTCTATTCTTCCTTCTACTATAAGAGCCAGTCCCCTGTGCACACCTATCCATGAACCATCCATGCCCTGCCTTGTTGCTTCCCTCAGAACCAGCGCAGTTTCACTGTATAGTCTTCTAAAATCAAAATACCAGGCAGCCCATTCATGCAGAGCTTCAGATTGGGGATGACGTTCCAAAAGCAGCCATACTTCACCATCACCGCGTCTTGCAGGCAGATCATGTAGCTCCAAACGTAATAGCTCCAGATCCAGTAAGGGATTTTGTCTCATCTCTGTACTGTCCAATATAGCCATGCTTCTTGCAGGATCAGAAAGTCTTACAAAGCGAAGCAGGCTGTAAGTTCTTGTTAAATTGTTTGCCGCTATAGGCAGGGCAATTATTCTTTCCAGCCAGTTTAAGCTTTCATTTATACTAGTGCCGGATGCAGACAAATTGTATATGCTTCTTAGCCTGAGTTCTGTATCATCTGCTCCGGAGAGAGCGAGCCAAATGTTTCTTGCAGCTCCCATTCCTGCCAGGGTATATGCGCTTGCTGCCATAGCCTGGTCTCTTTCATTGTTTAACTGTGAGTAGAGCTCTGCTGCCCTTAAATAATTCCCATGGTCATAATAAAAATCTGCCCCCATGCGTCTTGATCTTTCACTGCTGCCCTGGCGTGATAAGATACTTGATAATGTGAAGTTTGCAGGGCTTATGTTTCTGTTATGTGCCTGTAGTAAAAATTCATTCACTTCAAGATCGTTTCTTATGGCTTCCGGCAGGGAACTTAAATCCTGGCTTAGAAGCAGGGGTAGCCATTCCAGATTTAGGGCAGTCTCCGGACTATCCAGCTCTCCGGATATGATTCTTATGCCTAGCTCTATTAGTGAAAAACGTGACTGCGATAAATTTTCTGCATACGACAGTAAAAGCTCCCTGTTTTCTCCGGGAGAAACACTTCCCATGAGTATTGCTTCTGAGGCAATTACTGATAGGGGAGCAGAGAAGGGGTGGGCCTTTAATGCATATTGTGCTGCTGTTATATACGGATAAATATAGCGCCTGTCTATAAATGCAATGGTTCTATATCGTTTTAAAACTGAAAGATGATCTTCTACACTTAGGGCTTTTTCCTGTAGATCATTTAATAGATTTTCTATAAATAGAGGATTTTCTCCATCCAGTACAAGCCTTGGAACATTGTAATCATCATAAAGACTCAACTGCTGTCTAAAGTTTAAATTTAAAGGTCTGATATTAATACCGGGATTTTCACCCAATATAGAAATAAAAAGAGTCATTCCCCAGCCAATAAGTAATGCTAAAACGGCTCCCAGAATAAGGACAGGTTTAAGAGATCGTGTTTTCAATGTTCTTCCTTACGTTATCCAATAAACCGTTAATAAAACGATAAGAATCGTCCTGACCAAATTCCTTGCTTATTCCTATAGCTTCATCAATTACTATAGATGGAGCCAGATCGTTTTGATATATGAGAGAGTAAATACTCATTCTTAGGACTGCAAGATCTACTCTGTTTAGACGCTCTATTTCCCAGTTGCGAAGATGCTTTTTAATCATGTCGTCTATTTCGAGTATGTTCTCTATAGTACCCAGTATTAAAAGGCGGGAAAATGCTTTTAGTTCTTCGTCTATGTTTTCGTTATCTACCCAGGTGAAATCCAGGAGCATATCCGGAATTACAGGGGGAGAATTTAATGCATCCCAGGAATAGAGAGCCTGGAATGCCAATATTCTGCCTTTTCTCCTGGAAGCCATTAAAACAAAGGGTTTACCAGTTGCTTAGATTGTTTTCCATTATCTGGATGCTGGCTTCGGCTCTAAGTTCCATTACCAGTTCCTGGGTGGCTCTTGCAATTAATGCCTGCTGCTGCCTGATTAACAATCCCTCTGTAATTACCTGTCTTACGGTTACTATACCTCTTGTATCCAATACAATGTCATCCAGTCCCAGAGGTCTAAAATCGTGGTTCTGGGTAATTTTTATTATGTAAAATGATTGGGGACCTTCTATTATCCTGGATACTTCCCCCTGCCTCATGCTAAATGCTACATCAAGGAATTCATCTCCTGCTATTTGACGTGCCTGGGAATTTAAAGGTAAAAAGCCAAAGTCTCCTGCCATATATCCTGAATTTGGTACATGGGATCTAAGGACAGCGGCATCGAATCTGCTGGGGTCTGTACCAATTTCCTGGCTTAGTTGATTGGCTAGAGCCCTTGCCCTTGTTTGTGAAGCAGCGTCTGTAAATGGTACCTGTATCATGTCAAAGCGTATTGTTTCCGGCTGTATAAAGTCTGATCTTAATATCCTGTATTCCCTGCGTACTGTATCTTCTGATGGTGCCTGCCCGCTGCTTATTACATCGGATTTTCTGTGCATAAGGTACTTTTCTGTTATGGCCTGGCGCCTCATTTGATCCCTAAACGCGTTTAACTCCAAACCCGTCTGGTTCCTAATTGTCAGGGCAAATTCGCTGTCTGTAGGCTGGCGCCCCATGGATTGTGCCATTTGGTTTCTGAATTCGTTAATAATCTGGTTTAATTCGTTCTCTGTAACGGTAACCCTGTCTCTTTCGGCGGCCTGCATTGCAAGCCTCTCGTTTATCATTACATCCAGAACCTGCTGTCTGTCTTCCAGGCTCATACTCTGTACTGCCCGGCTTACTTCTGCAGATGTAGGTACGCGTCCAAGGTTGTTTACCAGGTTTTGCCATACCAGGGTTTCCATTTGTGCCCTCATTTGCCTTACCATGATAGGTTCGCTTCGCGTTAACTGGACTATGGCTACAGGCTGAAGATCCAGCTGAGCAAAAACGGATGTTACGGTAATGGCTAATAAAAGTATAAAAATTACAAGTTTTTTCATATTAATCCCTGTGTTCCTTTATTATTTAACAAACATACTGTTTGAATGTATCACATTTCCAAGTTTTTTTCTATCGGAGTACAGCCCTTATACGGCGAACTCCTGCCGAGGAAGATTGCTCTTTTTCTATGATGAATTCCCCCAAAGAGCCTGTATTTTCGCTGTGAGGACCTCCGCATAGCTCTTTTGAAAAGAAGTCGTCTTTGCTTTGACCTATGGTATACACTTTTACCTGCGCTTCGTATTTATCTCCGAAAAATGCAACTGCACCTTCCTTTATTGCCGCTTCAGCGTCCATAATCTCCATGTGTACAGGAAGTTTCTTTTTGATTTGTTCATTAACAATGTCTTGTACCTTTTTTATCTCCTCGCTGCTCATAGCAGAAGGGTGGGAAAAATCAAACCTTAACCTTTCAGCAGTAATATTGGAACCTTTTTGTGCTATATGCTCTCCAAGCACCATCATTAAAGCTTTATGAAGCAGGTGGGTTGCAGTGTGGAGTTTTGTTACTGCCTCACTGTTATCCTGGAGGCCTCCCTTAAAAACCTGTTCGCTTCCTGCACGGGATAAATCCTGATGTTTTTTATAAGCGTCTTCAAATTCTTCCCTGTTTATGCTCATGCCATGTTCAAATGCCAGTTCTTCCGTTAGTTCAATGGGGAAGCCGTAAGTGTCGTATAACTTAAATGCCAAGCGCCCGCTCATTATTTTCTGCGGATTTTTTAGTAAGTTGGGAAGCAGTTTTTCAAATTCCTGCTCTCCTTTTTGCAAAGTTTGCATGAATTTTTTTTCTTCACTGTCCAGTTCTTTTAATATTCTTTCCCTGTTTTCCAGCAGTTCAGGGTATACAGAATGAAACTTATCTATTACTGCCAGTGCAACAGGAGAGAGGAGGGGAGATGCTGAGCTGCCCTCTGTTACTCCTGATAATTTCCGCCAATGGCGCAGAGCCCTGCGTATAAGCCTTCGCAGCACATAACCGGTTCCCAGATTGGAGGGGCTTAGTCCCCTGGAATCTCCCAGTACAAAAGTGGAAGCCCGTACATGATCACTTATTATGCGCAATGATTTATCTTTTTCTTCATCACTGCCGTAAGTGTAGCCTGTACCTTGTTCAACAGCCTTTACTATGGGGATGAAAATTTCTGTATCGTAAACTGTTGATTTATTATTTAGAATTGTTACCGTACGTTCTACGCCCATGCCTGTATCTACGCACTTGCGTTCCATGGGAAGATATTTACCGTCAGCTGTTTTATTGTAGCCCATAAAAACATCGTTCCAGATCTCAAGCCATTTATTACATTTACAGCCCGGTTTGCAATCCGACCCGCAGGGTTCCTCCCCTACATAATAGAACATTTCCGAATCCGGTCCGCAGGGTCCTGTTATTCCTGCAGGTCCCCACCAGTTGTCTTCTTTTGGAAGAAATGCAATGCGGTTTTCCGGTATTCCAAGTTCCTTCCACAAAGCTGCAGATTCAATGTCTCTTGGGGCATCTTCATCTCCTTCGAAAACAGTTACTGCTAGTTTTTCTATGGGGATGGCAAGCCATTCCTTAGAGGTAAGAAATTCAAAGCTCATCCTTATTGCTTCTTCGCTGAAATAATCCCCCAAAGACCAATTTCCAAGCATTTCAAAGAATGTTAAATGACTATAATTTCCTACCTGATCTATATCTACTGTGCGTATGCATTTTTGAAAGTTTACAATTCTCTTACCTGCAGGATGTTCTTCTCCCAGTATGTAAGGAACCAGGGGATGCATTCCGGCTGTTGTGAAAAGAACAGTGGGATCGTTTTCGGGAATTAGAGATTTTCCCTGTACCTGTGTATGTCCCTTCGATGTAAAAAAGGCTATGTACTTATTTCTTAGTTCTTCTGCTGTCATTAAGGAAATATAGCAAAATATTAGTGTCTTGGAAAGAGTTAAGAAGCTAATGCCTCTTCTATTGCATTACGGACTTGATCCAGTAATTCTGATCTGCGTTCTTCCTTGCTCATGTCTTTTGTTATTATTGGAGGGCAAAATACCAGTTTAACAGGAGCTGCCTTTACCAGGTTTTCTTTTTCAAAAACTTCGTAGCTGCCTGATATTGCAATTGGAACAACTGTTGCAAGAGAATTAGTTGCAAGCTTTATTGCGCCTGAGCGGAAGGGCAGCAGTCCTCTTCCCTTGCTTCTGGTACCTTCCGGGAAAATAAGCATGGAGCCGCCTTTTTGTATTTTTTTTATTCCTTTATTTATTGTTGTAATGGCTTTCCGTATATTTTTTCTGTCTATAAAAAGACCGCCCAAAATGTAAATCCAGAGATTAATAAAGGGAAGGAAGGCAAGCTCTTTTTTTGCGATAAAGCCAAAGGGTCTACCTATATAGGCTAATGCAAGGATAATGTCAAAAACACCTACATGGTTGCTTGTAAAACAAACGCTGCCTTTTTTGGGAATGTATTCCCGTCCCGATACTGTCATTTTACAGCGTGTAATTATTATTACCCCTCTTGCCCAGAGCTGGGCAATTTTATATATACCCCAGGAGGTAAACATCTTTAGCCCCACAAATCCAAGGACAAAAGCCGCAATTCCTATGGGAATAAATAAAATCATAATCAAAATAGTAAAGAAAAAGACCAATCCTGTTTTTATATGGGACATAACTTAGCTTTTAATATAAATTATTAAAATAATATAGACAAGTGCTTAATAAATTACTATTATCTCTAATATGAGAGGATCTTTGATCTCAAGATTTTTACTTTTATTACTTGCATATTTTGCTTTTTTTACGGTGCTGGTTGCAATACAGTTTCCCAGGGAAGATTTATCTGCCTGGATATATTCTCCAAGAGAGGTAATTCTTAGCAGCGAAGAAGACAGACTCATGCTGCTGGGATTAGGCCCTTATGGAGCTGATTCTACAGAGGAGCCATTATATGCTGATGACTGAAGAAAAACAGGAAATGCTGGCTAGCATGGTTACAGCACCCTATATGGCTCTGGCAACCATGGCGATTTGCCGTCCCCGTAAAGTATCCGGTAATGCATTCAGGCATATGGTTGCAACCAGAGATATTTTAATAGATTATGGGCATATAGACGAGGTTTTACATAAAGCTGCCCTTGTCCACGATCTTCTGGAGGATCTCTGGGATTTTGATCATAACCTTATTATTAACTGTGACCATGACGGTCCGGAAGTGTATAAGCTTGTGGTGGAAGTTACCAGAACTCCATTCGAGAGCAAGATAGATTTTTTAAAACGTATTTACCATGACGGAAGTGATAAAGCCTGTCTTATAAAGGGAGCAGACAGAATTGCTAACCTATGCGATGTTATGTTCCTTATGGAAAAGGATTTTATTTCCCGTCTATGTGACGAAAGTGAAGAATATGTGCTGCCCATAACAGACAGGGTATGCCATGATATGGGTGTGGAAATCAGAGATCTAATAGCCAGAGCACGCCTTTTGCTGACACTTTTGAAATAGGAAATTGAATGAGCATAATAAAAATTGATGATATTTACATTGATGAACTTATAGAAAAAATAGTTGCTGGGATTAAGGATTTTGCAGACAGCAGTGGTTTTAAGAAAGCCCATCTGGGGCTTTCCGGCGGAATAGATTCTGCCCTTGTAGCATACCTTGCCGGTTCCGCTCTTGGGGGGGAGAATGTATGCTGTATAAATAATCCTTCCCGCTTTTCTTCGCAGGGTTCCAAAGACGATGCAGAAGAATTGGCAAAAAACCTTGGCTCTTCCTACATTAGCATTCCCATAGAAGAATGTTTTACAGCATTTCTCTCCACTCTAAAGCCTGTTTTTAATGACCTTCCTTTTGATGTAACAGAAGAAAATCTGCAAAGCAGGATAAGGGGAGTTATATGGATGGCATATTCCAACAAGTTTGGCTCCATGTTGTTAAATGCAAGCAATAAGAGCGAGATTGCTATGGGCTACTGTACCCTTTACGGAGACGCTATAGGCGCAGTTTCCCCTATTGGCGATCTGTACAAAACTCAAGTCTTTGCAATGTGTAAAAGAATTAACCGTCTTTCTCTTGAAAAAGGAAAGAAAGCAGTAATACCTGAGGCAATAATAAACAAAGCACCTTCTGCAGAACTGCGCCCTAACCAGAAAGACGAAGACAGCCTGCCACCCTACGATGTATTGGACAGCATACTAGGCCTCCATCTTGAAAGTCATCTAAAAAGAGACGAGATAATTAATAAGGGCTGGGATGCTGAGCTTGTTGATAAAATTATTAGAACAGTAAAGTGGGCAGAGTTTAAGAGGCGGCAGCTTCCCCCTGCGATCAAAGTATCTGATAACCCATTTTAATAAAAAATAGATTAAATAATTTTTTCTATGGTTTTAATTAATGCCTCGGCTTCAAAAGGTTTGGTAAAAAATCCTGATGCGCCAAGGCTGCGGCCTTTTTCTTCATCTTCAGTGTCTGTCATACCTGTAAGGAAAATAACAGGAATGTTCTTTGTTTCTTCTTTGGATTTTAAGATTTTAATGGCTTCATAACCGTCCATTTCGGGCATGTCAATATCAAGAAGAATTAAAGCCGGATGGTTATTTTCTATTAGGCTAAAGAGCTTTGCCGCTGAGGGAGCTGTTGCTACAGTGTATTTATCTGCCAGGGCATTTTTACCTATGCGCAGGTTTGTGGGATTATCATCCACCAGTATGATTAATTTTTTTTCTGTTTCCACGTCTGTACTCCTGTTTGATGATTCTTTTTCTGCATTAATATCTGTTATCCCATATTCTCTTTTATCCCTTGGTATCCAGCGTGTAAGAATTTCATCCAGTTTGGATATATCTATGGGTTTTGCAAGAAAATCGTTAAAACCTTTTTCTATAAACATTTCTTTCATGCCTGAAACCGCATTTGCCGTTAATGCAATTATAGGGACCTCAAAACGGGTTATTCCCTGCTTCTCAAATTCAGCTTCCCATTCCCGTATTGCAGCTGTTGTTTCTATTCCGTCCATTTCCGGCATCATGTGATCCATAAAAACAATATCATAATTATTGCGCTTTATAAGTTCTATTGCCTCTATCCCGCTTAGGCAGGAATCAATTGATGCATGGTAGGGTGCCAAAAGCCCTTCTGCTACTTTCAGGTTGGTTGCAATGTCATCTACTACAAGGAATCTGGCGGCGGGTACTATAAAGCGTATGTTGTTTGTATTTTCTCCGCCGTCAAAATAGTTTGTGTTATCTGATTTGCCGTTAAGCGCATTGGCAATTGAGAGTGATTGTATAGGCAAAGATAAAAAACGTACATTAGGGATATGTGAAATTGTTCCCCATTCTACCATTAGTATTAATTGCGGTTTAACTGTGCCGGAAAAAACAGAATCGGGTTTATTCATAATTGGTTTAATTTTGTCGTATAGCCCGTATCCGGAAAAAATATGTGTAAATTTTTCCTGTTGAATCAATTTATCAAGTTCTTCTTCGTTGTCTACAATCTTGTGTTTTACTTCCATATTTTTTAAAGACCAGGACAAGGATTCTGTATACACAGAACGCCGTTCAAAAACCAGTACATTAGTATTTTCTTTTTCTTCTACTTCTGCAAAGGGCAAAACTGAATCTATCTCTTGCGGAACAAATATTGTAAAGCAGCTGCCTTTGCCATACTCACTTTTTACAGTTATATCACCGCCCATTGATATGCACAATTTTTTTGCTATGGAAAGTCCAAGACCTGTCCCTTCTATGCTGCGGTTTCTTTTTGTATCTACCTGACTAAATTCGCTGAAAAGCTTTTCCAGATCGCCGCTCTTAATGCCTATTCCCGTATCGTTAATGCAGATTTTTAACCATAACTTATCGTCATTCTTTTTTACCTGTGTTATAGTAATGCTTATATGCCCCTTGTGAGTGTACTTTACGGCATTGGACAGCAAGTTTAACAGAATCTGTCTTAAACGCATCTCGTCCCCAATAAGGGAGTGGGGTATTTTTGCATCAATATTTGTAAAAAATCTTATTGGTTTTTCCAGTACTCTGGGACGTATAATGCTTACAACATCATTAATTAAAGAAGATAAAAGGTATCGTGCAGAGATAATTTCCAGTTTGCCTGCTTCTATTTTGGAAAAATCCAGAAGATCGTTAATAATATTTATTAAGTTTGCCGCCGCCTGCTTAATATCCTGAACATAAGAGCGTGATTCGCCGGAAAGATCCTCCCTTAAAAGAAGTTCTGCCATTCCTGTAATTGCGTTCATGGGGGTGCGTATTTCGTGGCTCATGTTTGCAAGAAAATTGCTTTTTGTAACACTGGCAGTTTCAGCAGCTTCCTTTAGTTCTATAAGGCGGCGGTTTTGCGCACGAATTTCGTCTACTATGCTGAATACATATTCGCCGGTTTTTTCCACATTGTTCTGATACACTACAAGCATCTGCTCTATGTCTTCTTTGGAAACATTTGATTGCTCTATCATGGCGCGCAGGCTTTTTCTTATTGTTTCGTAATTCTCAAAAGACTGTAAATCTTCAGTTTCTGCATCCAAATTACCTTTTAGGTAAGAAATTGTGATGTTAAGAAGTTCACTTCTGCTTACAATATCAAAAATAAGGGATTTGAGCTTGCTATCTGTGTAGTGAAAAAGTCTTTTAGTTCTGTAGGGATCCGCTGTTCCCTCTTCCGGAGGTGAACCGAAAAAGACTGCAGTTAAAGTCTGGTTATGATGGGTAAAAAGTTCTTCTCCGTAGGTGTTAAAGCCTATCATTGGAATGGAATTAAACACATTGTTAAATGCATCCAGTTTATCAAGTTCCTTTAATTCCAGATAGCGCAAGACGCAGTTAAATAAAAGGCAGCCTTCTATGCCCGGCAGAAACTGTGTAACCATTGCAAGGCTTTTTTCCGCATGTGTTATAATATCGCCCTGCTTTAACAGGTTTACCCTTGTGCCGGCTTCTATGTAACAGTAAAACTGCAATCCCTGCCCGTCTATTACGGCATTTGGGCTTCTGACATAAACAGAGTTACCTATCTTTAAGCCCAGAGGATGCTTTGCAAATACTCCTGCGTTTAACTTGTTTACATCGTTCAGTCCTACCTGTTTTGCATAAAAAATCGCAGCAGGCTCTCCGTCTATTTCCCAGGCTATACGTTTCATTGTTTCCACCCTGGTAATTGTGAACGAAGTATCTGTTGGAATATAATGCACATAATGATTAAAGAAAAAAGGAATTTTCATTTTTAATATGGCAACGGCAAGGCCATCGCCTGACATTTTATTGCCAATGCTGACAAAAGTTTCCTTAAACTCCAGTATGTCAGCTGCAGCTCCGCCTATAAAGGCCATGTTTAGATCAGGATCAAGAGAAAATTCCTTCATGATTAATTCGCCAAGGCATAGACCATCAAAGAAAATAATGCCAAGGTATTCATCGGAGTTTATTTTTTCTCCATTTGCTTTTTGTTTTAGCTCAGCTATTGCTGCCCTGGCTGCTGAGAGTTCTTTATTTTTCACCCCTTCCTGAAAGGAAAACCAGACAGTTTCTATTTCTTTATCGGATAATGACATGGCAGTAATGCCTGCTTCCAGAGCACCCTTACTTGACCAGCCCCCTATCATTGAAGAACCTATACATAGTGCATTGGGAAATGCCTTTGCAAGTGCTTCATGGGGTTTATATTTTTCAAAAGAAGGTGAGAAAAAATACAATATGACTTTTACATCGTCCTGGTTAATTTCGTTTATAAGCAGATCTATATCGTAGTCATTTTGTGAAGCAGTTTTAATTGCCATTATTACTGCCTTTATTAAGGATATTATTGACAATTTCCAGGGCCGCTTCATATTCTGTTATTAAAATATTATCTGATATAGCTTCAAAGGATTCTATAATTTCAGGTTCTGTATTGTCTTTACTTATGTTTTTTTCTAGCTCTGCCAAGGCTTTATCAATATTGCCTATGTGGACGGATTCAAGAGCAAGGGCAAGATCCTTTAGTAATTTTCTGCTTGTTGTTTTCTGCTCTCCATTTGTGGTTTTTACTTCCAGTGTAAGTTTAATATTTTTTATAAGATTTTGGAAATCGCTAATAAAACTTTCCAGATTTTTCTCTATGAAGTCCAGGTTTTTATTCTTACCCGCACTCTCTATTTCCCCGGCTTTCTTTGAAAAATCACCTGCTCCAATGGAAGCAGAAGCACCCTTTAGAGCGTGAACTTCTGTAATGAAAGGAAGGAGTTCTGCTTCTGGGTCGTAAGCAATTATATTTGGAAGCCTTTTTTCTGCATCTTTTAGGAAAACATCCAAAATTTTCATGTAAAAATCTATTCTACCCCCTGTCATAGCTATACCTTTTTCTGTATCTATGCCGGGTATGGAGATGTTTTCTTTTTTATGGCTTTCCGGGTTTACCATTTTTACTTTCCTCTTTTTATATATTAACATATTGGATAAGAAAAAACATCAGCTTTAAATTGTTTTCCGTCCATATCTTGAAAAACATGTATTATTTATTGTAATCTAACTTTACAACAGGAGGACTTATGTCAGAATCTACGGATGTGATTAAGGAAATTATTGCCAGGGTGCAATTATTGCGGGAAATTGAAGAAATTTCTAAAGAGGATCTGGCACGAGAGTTAGGGTTTAATCCCGATGATTATTCTCAATGGGAATCCGGAGAAAAGGACTTCCCCATGGGAGCCCTTGTGGAAATTGCTGCCAGGTTTAAAGTGGATCTTTCTGAGCTTTTAACAGGGAAGGCATCTAAACTAAGGACTTTTTGCCTTACCCGTGCAGGAGAAGCACCTGAAGTAAGCCGCAGGCCCATGTATACATATTGGAATTTGGCATATAACTTTCATGGAAAAAATGCCGAGCCTTTTTTGGTAGAGGCAAGTCCCGATACAGAAACTAAGCCCATTAGTTTGAATACCCATCCCGGGCAGGAATTTAACTATGTAGTGGAAGGAAAACTCCTTATTTCCATTGGCGGACACGAAGTGGAACTTGGAGTAGGTGATTGTATATATTACGACCCCTCAGAACCCCATGGGATGAAAGCCCTGGGCGGAAAAAGGGCTCGTTTTTTAGCATTTGTATTTTAATTTGAAATTTAAGAGGTAATTTATTATGTCAGCATCTTATAGCATGATGGAAAAGTTTGTTCCCAAAAAGGATTTTGAAACTTACGAAGATTTTTATAAAGAATTTAAAGTAAACATACCGGAAAATTTTAATTTTGCCTGGGATGTAATGGATACATTGGCAAAGGAAAAAGCAAACGAGACTGCACTCCTTTGGTGTGATGAAAAAGGAGCGGAGGCAAAATTCACTTACGAGGATATAAGGCGTTTAAGTGATCAGGCAGCTCATGTCCTTGTTAACGCAGGTATAGGCAAGGGTGACCCTGTAATGCTTGCCTTAAAAAGGCGTTACCAGTATTGGCCAGTACTTTTGGCTCTCCATAAAATAGGAGCAGTGGCTATCCCTGCTACCCACCTTTTAACAGCCAAAGACATTACCTACCGTATGGAAGCAGCAGATATAATCTCCATAATCTGTGTTGATGATACTGAACTAATGGCAAGGATAAACGAATCTGAAATTAAAACCGCCATTAACGGAAAAAGCCGCCTTAGGTTTAAAGCCTTTGTACGCTCTGTTCATACACCGCCCGAAGAGAATCCCATGGAAAAAGCAGCATCTCTTGGTGAAGGCAGCCCCATGACAGAATGGGCAGATTTTAACGCTCTCTCCATAAAGGCACCCGAAACTTTTTCAAGGCCGCCTAATGTAAATAAAAATGATGACAGCATGCTTTTATACTTTACTTCCGGTACAACAGGAATGCCCAAGATGGTGCGTCACGACTGGGCATATCCTTTGGGGCATATAGTTACTGCCTATTACTGGCACAGGGTGCAGCCCGGCGGTCTTCATCTTACCGTAGCGGATACAGGCTGGGCAAAGGCTGCCTGGGGTACCATTTATGGCCAGTGGATATGCGGCACCACAGTTTTTGTCTACGATTACGACCGCTTTGTACCTCAGGCCATGCTGGAAGTTATCTCAAAGTATAAGCTTACTACCTTCTGTGCACCTCCTACTATCTACGTTTTCTTTGTAAAAGAAGATCTTAAAAAATTCGATTTTTCCGCTCTAAAAAACTGTGCCGTAGCCGGCGAACCTTTGAACCCGGAAATTTATGAAGCTTTCCTTGCAGGAACAGGTATTAAACTACGTGAATGTTACGGCCAGACTGAGCTTACTGTAACTCTCTGTACCTATCCCTGGCTGGAACCCAAGCCCGGTTCCATGGGTAAGCCTTCTCCCGGTTATGATATAGACCTTGTAAGGGAAGACGGAACTTCCTGTAATATGGGTGAGGAAGGGCAGATAGTAGTGCGCACTGATAAAAGAAAACCGGTTGGTATGTTCAGCGGCTATTACAGGGACGATAATTTAACAAACAGCGTTTGGTATGATAATGTTTACCATACAGGTGACATTGCATGGAAGGACGAAGACGGATACTTCTGGTTTGTAGGACGCTCGGACGATGTAATAAAAAGCTCAGGATACAGAATAGGTCCCTTCGAAGTAGAAAGCGCTCTTTATGAACACCCCTCTGTGCTTGAGTGTGCTGTTACCGGTGTTCCCGATCCTGAAAGAGGTACAGTAGTTAAGGCAACTGTAGTCCTGGCAAAAGGATATACAGCATCCAAAGAGCTTGTAGTGGAACTGCAGAATCATGTCAAAAAAACTACTGCACCATACAAATATCCAAGGATAATTGAGTTTGTAGAAAGCTTGCCTAAAACCATAAGCGGAAAAATAAGAAGAGTGCAGATCAGGGAGCAGGATAATGCATAGAGGAGAGTATAATGAAGAACATTAACAGCTATATCAAAAAGGCTATGGCAAATGATTTTATCGATCCTGATGATTACGGTAAATTCGATGTAAAACGCGGTCTTCGCAATGCAGACGGAACCGGTGTTCTTGTAGGTTTAACCAGGGTAGGAGATGTCCATGGTTATGCAATGGAAGAAGGCAAAAAAGTTGCCGTTCCCGGTAAGCTTTTTTACCGGGGCATAGATGTAGAGGAAATTGTAAGTGCCTCAGTCCGTGCAAAGCGTTTTGGTTTTGAAGAGACAGTATATCTGTTAATGTTCGGAGAACTCCCTACTCAGGAAAAGTTAAACGAATTCAGTGCTCTTTTGGGAAGTTTAAGAGAACTGCCAAGGAGTTTTATTGAAGATTCAATTTTAAAATTTCCTTCCAGAGATATAATGAATAAACTTGCAAGGTCTGTTCTTACCCTTTACTCCTATGATGATGATCCTGAAAACCTATCTACAGAAAATGCAATGCGGCAGTGTCTGGAGTTAATTGCACGCTTCCCCACTATAGTTGCCTATTCTTACATGGCAAAGAAGCACTATTTTGACAATGACAGTCTTTATATACACATTCCGGACCCTTCCGCTTCCACTGCAGAAGTCATACTTTCCCTTATACGTAAAGATAAGCAGTTTACCCGGCTGGAAGCCGAGATACTGGATCTCTGCCTTGTTCTTCATGCAGAGCATGGAGGGGGAAACAATTCTACCTTTGCAGTGCATTTGGTTTCCTCGGCAGATACAGATACCTACTCTTCCATTGCCGCAGGTATAGGCTCTTTAAAGGGTTTTAAACATGGCGGCGCCAATATTAAAGTAATGGAAATGATGGAAGACATAAAGAGAAATGTAAGGCGCTGGGATGATAAAGCCGAAGTCGCCGCATATCTTGAAACCCTCTTAAAAGGCGAGGCCTACGATCATACCGGTCTTGTTTATGGCCAGGGTCATGCAGTCTATACTATTTCTGACCCAAGGGCAATTTTACTTAGGGACAAGGCTGCTGCTCTGGCTGATGATAAAAACGAAGTAAAAGAGTTTAAGCTCTATTACATGATAGAGGAACTCTTCCCCGAGGTATTCAAGAAAATAAAAGGTAATGATAAGGACATATGTACCAATGTGGACTTTTATTCCGGTTTTGTGTATAAAATGCTGGGCATACCCGAAGAGGTTTACACATCGCTCTTTGCAATAAGCCGTGTCTCCGGCTGGTGTGCCCACCGCATGGAAGAAATTATCTCAGGCGGCAGGATAATCAGGCCGGCATATAAATGTGTCCAGCCTGAAATTCCATATACATTGATGGACAGAAGGTAAATCAATAAAAAGTAATAAAAAAGGCTGCCCTGAATAGGCAGCCTTTTATTTTATGCGTTAAATACTTCTTATTCGTCTTCTTCCTGTACCTTGAAGGCTTCGGCAGCCTTGATGACATCTTCGGCTATGCGGCCGGAGATGGGGGCATAGTGGCTGAATGTAACACCGAAGGAGCCTGTACCGGAGGTAATGGACCTTAGGTCTATTGAATAGCGGAGTAGTTCTGCCTGTGGAACTTCTGCACGTATCTCTGAAATTCCGCCGACTGAGTCTTGCCCCAGTATCTTACCGCGCTTCCCTGAAAGATCGCTCATTACGTCTCCCAGGTATTTATCTTCTACAAATACAGTAAGGCTCATTATGGGTTCAAGCAGGGTGGGGTTAGCCTGTCGCATGGCTTCCCTGAATGCATTCCTGGACGCCAGTTTAAAGGAGAGTTCTGAAGAATCTACAGGGTGGTGTTTACCGTCTACTATGGCAACTTCTACGTCCACTGTAGGATACTGTGCCACGGTGCCGTGAGCCATGCCTTCTGCTATGCCCTTTTCTACGCCGGGTATATAGTTCCTGGGAACTGCACCGCCGAAGATCTTGTTTTCAAACTTGTAGCCTTCGCCTCTTGCAAGGGGACCAATTTCAAGGACTACCTTTCCGTACTGTCCATGGCCGCCTGTCTGCTTTTTATGGGTATACTCGGCGGAGGATTTTTTACCTATAGTTTCCCTATAGGCTACCCTTGGAACGCGGGTTTCTACTTCCACTTTCTGGTTTGCCTTAATTTTGTCCAGGATGATATTTATCTGAAGTTCACCCATTCCGGATATTACAGGTTCCTTGGTTTCTGCGTTAAAAATGTAGCGGAATGTTTTATCTTCTTCTGCAGCTTTTACAAGTTGTTCAGCAAGTTTATCATCGTCTTTCTTTGATGTTGCGTTAACTGCAATTGAATGTACGGGCTCGGGGAGGTTTAATGGCGCATAACTGCTTCCTGCATCCGATGCTGCAATCGTGTCGTTTGTTTTTAGGGTTGCAGACTTGGTAATAATTCCTACGTCTCCTGCGCATAGTTCCCTTATCTCTTCCAGCTTTTTACCCTGGCAGGTGTAGAGCTTTCCTGTTCTTTCTTTTTTTCCGTCACTGACATTGTAAATATCAGAGTCGGCTGTAAGGGTGCCGCTCATTACTTTTACCCAAGAAAGTTTCCCCGAGAACTGGTCATAGGAAGTTTTTATAACAAGAGCCGACATGGGTTGGGTGGGATCTATTCCCTTTTCTTCCTGTTTGCCGTCTTTGCTTTGAGTCATATCTTTTGAAGTACCGGGGTTGGGGCCTACTTCGGCAATAAATTCCAGAAAGGGAATAATGCCTGCATTTTTGGGTGCAGCCCCTGCAAAGACAGGGAGTATCTTGTTTGCTGCCAATGCTTCTATTAAACCAAGGCGCGTTTCTTCCGGTGTAAGGGTACCATTTTCAAGGTATTTTTCCATAAGCTCATCACTGCCGTCTGCAGCAGCTTCGCATAATCTTTCTGATGCAGAATTTACCGCATCCTGGAATTCTGCCGGTATGGGAGCCTCTTTTTCCAGTGCATCCGGACCCTGAAGCATCCAGGCTTTGCCGTTTAGTACATCAATTACGCCCTTAAAGTTAGAGCCGCTCCCCATGGGGATGGTGATTGCTACAGGATCTATTTTGAATTTTTCTTTAATGTCTTCAAGCGCATTTTCAAAATTTGCCCTTTCCCCATCCATGCGTGTAATAAAAATGCTGCGTGCTTTTTTTACACCTTCAAGGCTGCGCCATATCTTCATGCTTTCTATTTGTACACCGCTTTGAGCATCTACTGTTAGCACAATTAATTCCGATGCTCTAAAGCTTAAAATTACATTCCCTGCAAAATCAGATGATCCGGGGGTATCGAATATATTAATTTTTTTCCCGTTTCTATCTACATGACCCATTGCCGCATGTATGGATATTTTTCTTTCGATTTCTTCCGGTGTAAAGTCACTGACAGTTTTACCCGAATCCAGGGTCTCCGCCCTGCTTATTACTCCGCCTGCCAGGAGCATATGCTCAAAAAGGGTTGTTTTCCCGGTACCCCCATGTCCTGCTATGGCGATATTTCTGACTTTGTCGGTGGTAAAACTCATAATTTCTCCTTGTTTTACAGATAAGTAATGAGGATTATATCATGATCAAGGGTTCCAAAGTCAACCTAATTAGAGATGCTTTTTAATAAAAGAATCCAGCACATCTTCCATGTCAGGTTTGCCTATCTCCTGCAGGGCATATTCTACGCGGGTGTTGGGCTTGTTGATCTTTATTACCCTGCCAAGGTCTATGGGGGTGGCAATTATGACTGAGTCGCAGTCTGCCCTGTCTATGGTGGCAGCTAGGTCTTTAGTCTGCTCTTCGCCGTAACCCATGGCGGGGAGTAAGGTGCCTATGTTTGGATATGCCTTGTAAGTGTCGGCAAGGCGGCCAACTGCGTAGGGCCTTGGGTCTATAATTTCGGCAGCACCAAAACGCCTGGCTGCCACTATGCCGGCTCCTATTTTCATGTCTCCGTGTGTAAGGGTAGGCCCGTCTTCTATTACCAGTACCCTTTTGCCTTTAATGGCTTCCGGCTTGTCTACTGTAATGGTGGAGGCAGCGTCTATTACCACAGCCCGGGGATTGGCCTTCTCTATGCTTGCCCTGACTGTCTGTATATTGTCAAAGTCTGCACTGTCAATTTTGTTTATTACAACTACATCTGCCAGGCGTAGGGTAACCTCTCCCGGGTAGTAGGAGAGCTCATGTCCCGGTCTGTGGGGGTCTGTGACTGTTACCATGAGGTCAGGTTTGTAGAAAGGAAAGTCATTGTTGCCGCCATCCCAGAGTATTATGTCACAGCCTGCGGGATCATTTTCTGCAGCGCGTAGTATGGCTTCGTAATCCACACCGGCATATATTACATTTCCCCTGACAACATGGGGTTCGTATTCTTCCATTTCCTCTATTGTGCATTTATGTTTTGCAAGGTCTTCTATGCTTGCAAAGCGCTGTACCTTTTGGGCATTTAGATCGCCGTAGGGCATGGGATGGCGTATTGCAATTACTTTTTTGCCCCTTGCCATAAGTATCTCTGTAATGCGCCGCGAAGTCTGGCTTTTGCCGCAGCCTGTACGTATTGCACCTACGCCAATAACAGGCTTTGTGCTTTTTAGCATTGTGTTTTTTGGTCCAAGCAGGGTGAAATCCGCACCGGCGGCATTTACCTTAGCGCCTAATGCCATTACTGTGTTATACGAAACGTCGCTGTAGGAGAAAACGCATTCATCTGCGTCCAGTTTTTTTATAAGGTCTTCCAGTTCGCCCTGTTCATATATGGGAATGCCGGTGGGATATAATTTACCTGCCAGTTCAGAAGGGTATTTTCTTCCCGCTATGTCCGGAATTTGGGTTGCGGTAAATGCAACCACCTCGTACTCTTCTTTGCCCCTGTAATATACATTAAAGTTATGAAAGTCCCGCCCTGCGGCTCCTATGATAATTACTTTGCGTTTTTGCATTTTTTCCCTCGTTGTATTAATTTAGCAGTTATTTAATGTATTTTTCAAGTTCTGCCATTAGTTCATCGTAATCTACAGGTTTACCAAGGTGGCTGTCCATACCCGCCTGCAGGCTTTTTTCTACATCCGCCTGGAAGACATTTGCCGTAATGGCGATTATAGGTATGCGTTTTAAGTTGTTTTCTTTTTCAAAAGCCCTTATCCCCCGTGCAGATTCATAACCGTCCATTTCAGGCATATGTATGTCCATTATAACTGCGCTGTATTTATCCGGTTCCGCTTTATATAGATCCAGCGCTATGCGGCCGTTTTCTGCACCTTCTATGTAAACCCCTGTATCTTCTAGCAGGGCAATAATTATCTCCCTGTTTATTTCAACATCTTCTGCAAGGAGGAAATTTAAACCTGTATATTTTGCACTTTCTTCCTGTGATTGCTGTTTTTCTTCTTCTTTTAAGAGTACCTTAATTTCAAAACTAACCACTGTACCTTTACCCGGTTCTGAATTTACTTTTAGCTCGCTGCCCATTAATCGGACTATCCTGTAAGAAATTGCAAGCCCCAGTCCTGCTCCCTGATAAGCCCTGGAGAAGCCTCCGTCTGCCTGCTCGAATATGGCAAAGAGAGAGTTCATGGCTTCTTTGGAAATTCCTATACCTGTATCGGAAACACAAATTCCAAGAGTGCAGTCTTCCTTTGTCTCGCTGATTTTTTTTACAGATAAAGTTATAGTTCCGCCCGGCGGGGTAAATTTTACCGCATTGGACATTAGGCTGCTTAAAACATGGGTAAGCATTTGTTCGTCGGCTATAATGTTTTCCGGCAGATCTGCATCATTCTCTAATTTAAGTATTTGCTCTTTTGCATCCAGGCTGAATTTGGTCATTTCTATATTTTTATTGAGCATTCTTAAAAGGTTGAATTCATCATTAACCAAAAAAAGATTTCCCGTTTCCATTTTTGCCAGATCCAGGATTTCGTTTATCATTCTAAGAAGGTGTAAAGATGCTTCGTTTATTCTATCAAGGCAGGAATTTATTCTTTCCGGTTCTTTAGTGGCCTGAGCTATGGTGCACATTCCTATAATCGCATTTAGGGGAGTACGCATTTCATGACTCATTCTTGCGAGAAAGCTATTTTTTGCAATTTCTGATTCGTTTTGTTCATCAATTTGCATATTCACTTACCTTATATATTAATTGTGGCGATAAATCATCAATTTATCAAGGTATTGTTTTTCTTGCTATCGTTTTAGGATTTTTTGTGCTAAAATATATCTTCCATGGCAGTAGAGGAATTCACAAAATCCATTTTTTACAGTTTAGGTTTTTTTACCCGTCTTTTAATAGGAACAGGAAGATTTATTCGTAAAAAACAGGCTGCCCAGAAAATTCTTATCATGCAGATCCTTTTTACCTTTGTTGAGGCGCTTGGAATTTCAATTTTACTCGCACTTGGTATAGGGGCAGCCGTAAACATTATTGGGCTGCCAACCTTATCTTCCATAGGTCAGGAAAGGCTAATCTATACCCTGCTTATTACCATTATCACCCGTGAACTGGGGCCTCTTTTAATGGCTTTTATTATTATTGCACGTTCTGCCACGGCAATTGCTACAGAAATTGCCGGCATGGTTATTTCCCACGAGGTGGAAGCATATATTTCCGTAGGTTTAGATCCAATAGAGCACCTTGGTGTGCCCCGCTTTTTGGGTGTTACCATCTCTCTTTTTATGCTGAACATATTTTTTAATGTTTTTGGTCTTGCCGGTTCTTATTTAGTGGCTTCATTTTTCCATCCATTGCCGGCTTTTGTTTATTTTGGCAATTTGCTGGATGTTTTAACTTTTTCGGATATAATTATTACTATAACAAAAAGTATAGGTTTTGGAATTGTTATTTCCATGGTTGCAATTGGTCAGGGTTTTTCGGTGGAAAGGGCAAGTACCGAGGTTCCCGTTGCCGGATTAAGGGCCGTAGGAGCTTCTTTTGGATGGTGTATATCACTTAACATTTTACTGTCCTTGATTTACTATTTACTACTGGGGGTTTAATCTAAACTTGGCAGAAATTATTGAAATGAGAAATGTCTCTTTTTCTGCACAAAAACTGGAGATAGTCAGGGATTTTTCCTGCCTCTTTGATGAAGGCAAGGTTACTGCCCTTATTGGTCCATCTGGCAGCGGTAAAAGTACCGTATTAAAGCTTTCGGCAGGGATACTGGTTCCCGATGAAGGGGAAATTTACTATAGAGACAGGGAGATTTTTTCCATGAGCCGCCAGGAAAATCTTGCTTTTAGAAGGGATTCTGCCATGGTGTTTCAGGATTCTGCTTTATGGGCGAATCAAAGCATTTACCAGATACTGGAGCTTCCCCTTTTGGTACATTTTCCTGCCATGGATAATAAAGACAGAGGCGAAAGAATAAGGGAAGTGCTTGGAGAAGTTGCATACAGAAGGGATCTTTCCATAAGGCCTTCGCAGCTTTCCATGGGAGAGCAAAAGTTAATTGCTTTTGCCAGGGCTTTGATGTGTAAACCCAAGCTGCTTTATCTGGATGAGTGGACGGAATCGCTTGATGAAACAGCTTCCCGCCGGCTCATTCAGATTGTAAGACGGTATAAAGAAGAGCAGAGTACAATAATTTTTGTCTGCCACGATTTTAGGATAATTAAGACCCTGGCAGATTTTCTTGTAATGGTAGTAGGAGGGAAATTTTCCATAAAAGTGAGCCGCGAACAAATGGAAGAAGATGAAGCACTGGCTCAGCATCTGGAACAGGGCATTGCTTCTCTATAAAGGGGATTTTTTTTGAGAGGATTTTTTTGTGAAGTTTAAAATTCGTTTTGCAGATCAAATTGTAGGCTTATTTATTATCCTCTCCATAGTGTGCATAGTTTTTGTAATTATAACGCTTGGTCATTCCAATCGCTGGTTTTCCCGTGATCTTTCCTATTACACTGTTCTGCCTTCTGCAGGCGGTTTAAGCAACAATATGCCTGTTCAGTACAGGGGCTTTACAATTGGCAATGTCACCGATTTTTATCTGAATGAAGATGATGATGTAGAAGTTGTTTTTCTTATTTTTGAAGAATACAACGACAGGGTAAGACAGGGTTCCATGGTACAAATGATAGAAAGTCCTATAGGTCTTGGGAGCCAGTTTCAGTTTCACCCCGGGA
>Ga0099364_10001617_pt1 | contig 36765 bp, 26 predicted proteins | sample TergutTh196P3_FD_73070 | JGI IMG/M metagenome (GOLD analysis project Ga0099364, IMG submission 73070) | Microcerotermes parvus P3 segment gut microbial communities from Pointe-Noire, Republic of the Congo - Th196 P3 | ecosystem: Host-associated > Arthropoda: Insects > Digestive system > Gut ... | reverse complement strand
AGGTACTCTGACAATACCTTGATGAAAAATAATCTCAATCACTTTTGCCTGAGCGGGGGAACGGTTTTGTTCAAGATTATCGAGTCCCCTAAAATGCCGGGCTCAGGTATACCCGAGTTGTACGGATTTTACACTCCGTTGTCCGGGATAAGAGCTATGTGGCTTGAAATCGATAAGATGTGCTATTTGCTGACATCGGAAGTTCCGGGCAGTACCAAAGATGCACCTATTGATTATGAAACATTGCTCACCTATGACGTTAATTCGGTTCGCGGCGTGAAAATGTTTTACAGGAACGCGCTGGAAACTGCAGTGAAAGACTTGTCGTCGTTGCCGTTCCCGATTAATGCGGCTTTGGGTGCTATTCCGGAAGAGCTTTATCCCGCGGGAATCAAATTTTACAACAACGGCACAATTGCCGAAAAAACCGACAGCACTCTTAAAGAGGTTGAAATTGCTTTTGACAGGAAGAAAATCCGCTACACCTTAGGCAAATGCAGTCAGCCGCTTAAAGATGCCTATTTGGTCAGCCTTCCGCATGAGAATGAGGCAAAAGGCGGGTTCTTCAAATTAAAGAAGAAAGGCGATGAAGAGGGCAAAGCGGTTAGGCAATGGTGCTACGATTACACGCATAACGACACGCACGAAAACTTAAATTGTGACTTTATAGTGCTTGATAAAGCATTTGAATACTCACCTGTAGGCGATACATTTAACGCTTATACAGGAAAGGTGGGGGTAAATGCGGAGCGTCTGCCGCGAGTCGAGGGTGCGAGGCTTGTGTCTAAAGTGGCTACTCTTGCCGCAGAAACCGATGAGATTAAAAGCGAAACCAAAACCGTAGCCGCCGCCCCCGCGCCTGAATCGACACCCGCGCCGAAGCCAGCACCGAAGTCGGCGGCAAAGCCGGGAGCGGCTACTCCGAAGCCGAAATCCGCACCCGAGCCTAAGCCGAAAGCCACGCCTGAGCCTAAACTTAAGCCCGAAAAACCCGCTAAGCCCGAAAAACCCGCTAAGCCCGAAAAACCCGCTAAACCGGAAAAGCCCGTTAAACCGGAAAAGTCTGCTAAACCGCCTAAGCCGTCTAAGCAAGGCGCGAAACTTCATCCTTTACTGCAGCAAGCAGAGGAAAGGCGAGCGGCTGAAGCAGCGGAAGCGGCATCGGAGGTTTCGGGAAGAAGTACGCCTTTGCCCTCTTCGTCGGGGACTGATAATTCGAGCAGACCTGCGCGTTCAAAATTCGGGACGAGAGTTGAACCCGGGCAGGACGGCGAAAGTGCTAAACCGCCGTTGCGCAATAGTCCGCCGCCACCCCCGCCGCCTCCTCCGAGAGGGGAAGCGGGCAGACCCGTGAGGTCGCGGTTCGGCCCTAAGGTTCATCCGTTGCTTGCGCAGGCTGAGGGAAGAGAGACAGATGAGACGGATGAAGTTAAATAGTTTTTTAAAATAAGAAGGCTGTGTTCATAGGCGGCACACGTCGCTTATGAAGACAGGTTCTAAAAGAAATATCAAGGAGGACTAACAAATGAATATGACAGTTACGTCTAAGAAAGTACAGGTTGGGCAATCGTTTACCGATTATGCCAACAAAAAGCTGTCCAAAAAGCTTGACCGTTTTTTTGGCGAAGATGCCGAGGCAAAGCTGACAGTGACATCAGTCCGCGATAATATCGTGGTTGAGCTTACGGTTAGGCACGGGAACTTGATTTTCCGCGCAGAGCAGGAGGCTGTCGAAAAAAATGAGGCACTTGATGCTTGTGTCGATAAAATCATCAGGCAAATCAGGAAAAACAAGACTAAGATTGAAAAACGTCTTCACAGCTCTGCTTTTGCCGAATCCTACAACGAGCTTGAGCCGGAGTATGTTGAGGACAGCTACTCTGTTGAAAGGACAAAAAGATTGGTTTTGACACCTATGACAGTCGAGGAGGCTATTTTGCAGATGAACCTCGTCGGACACAACTTCTTTATGTTCAAAAACGGCGACACGGGGGAGGTCAACTTGGTTTATAAGCGGGGTGGCGGAGGTCGCGCCGTGATTGAGGTTGCAAAGGGATAATTTTACAGTGTATGAATTTTACTAATATACGAGTGTTTTTCTCTAAGACGGGGAATGCGAAATATATATCACACCTTGATTTATATCGGGCAATGGGGCGGGCTGTCAAGCGTTCAAAATTGCCGGTTTGGATTACAGAGGGGTTTAATCCGCATATATATATGACGTTCGCACTCCCCCTCGCATTGGGGATTGAATCTGCCGAAGAATCGGTAGATTTGAGGCTTACTTCCGAAATTGATGCGGAACGGGTTGCCGAAAGTCTTAATTCGGTAATGCCGTGCGGGCTTGATGTCATTCGAGTTTCCGCGCCGCTTCGTAAAGCCTCGGAAATTCAAAAGGCGCGGTATAAAATAACCGCCCCCGCCGAAACAATGAGAGAGATTGATGAGTTCTTCGCACGTCCGGTGATAGAAATTACTAAAAAAACTAAAAAAAACACCCAAGTGATTGATGTTAAGCCGCTGATTTGCTGGGAAACCGAATACTTGACTTTGCCGGCGGGCAGCACCTTGAACATTAATCCGTGGAATGTTTTGAGCTTTGATTCGATTAATGTTAAAAGGGTTGGGATTTTATGTGATGACGGGAGAGTGTTTGCTTGAAGGACAATCAAATTAACGAAACAAAAGTCAAGGACAAAAAGTATATTAAAATTTTTATTTTGGCTGCGGCGATTTTGCTGACGGTCAAGATTATGTTTGACTTTAGCTCGTTTACGGGAATATTCACTTATATATCGGGGATTATACGCCCGTTTATTTTCGGATTTATCATAGCCTATTGTATTAACATTCCCGTTTCATGGCTCGAAGAGCAATTGAAGAAACTCACGAATAAACCCGCATTGTCGGTGAAAATTAAAAACAAGAACATTGTACGGACTCCGTGGATGCAAAAGGCGGCACGTCCGATAAGCATTGTCTTGAATTTGATTGCGTTAATTGGTTTTATTGTTTTCGGGCTGTGGAATCTTATTCCGATGATTCTTGAGAATGTGCAACAGCTTATTGCTGAAATGCCCGGCTATATCGGGCTTGGGATTAGGGAACTGAAGCGGTTTCCTCTATCGGAAGAGTTGGGACTCGGCACATGGCTTGACAGTCTTAATGTTGATGACTTGTCCGAGTTTTTCCCAAGTGCGGACGATTTTATCGGAATGGCGACAGGTGTCTTTTCCGGAATTTTTACTGCGTTTTTGACAATTGTGGCGACGTTGTATTTCCTTGCCGAATATAATAAAGTCAAGGACTTTATTAAGCGCATGATTGACGCACATTCGCCGAGAAAACAACGTCACGCTTTAAAGTATATTCGACTTGTGGATTTCAGTTTTCGCAAGTTTTTAACCTGCCAGTTTTTGGACTCGCTTATACTCGGGACGATTACAATGGTTCAATTTACAATAATGGGTTCGCCTTATGCGGTTACTCTCGGACTGATGCTCGGCGTATTAAATATTATTCCCTATTTCGGCTCGATTTTCGGCTCTGTTGTTGCGGTATTTATTATATGGGCGACAAGCGGGATTGATACAGCGGTTATTGTTGCGATTATGCTTTTGATTACACAGCAAATTGACGGCAATTTTATCAACCCCAAAATAATGGGTTCGTCTTTTAAAATCAGCCCGGTGCTTGTTATAATTGCAATCACTATCGGCGGAGCAATCGGGAATGTAATGGGAATGATTTTCGCCATCCCCGTCGCAAACGTACTCAAAACCATTTTAGAAGAATATATCAAAACAAAAGAACAGCAGAGGGTTGACAACGCCCCGACCAAAGCGTGTTGACACGCTCTGAAACAAAGGAGTTGACTTTATGAAAACATTTAACACATTTGATACACTAAAACGGCTTACCGCCGCTAACGGAGTTGCCGGCAGCACCGGGGCATCCGAAACGGCTTTGGAGTTGCTTAAAGAATTTGCACCCGATGCTTACATCGACTGTCATGGTTCGGTAGTAGGGACTGTAATCGGCGAACACATCGGACGCGGATTGGGAGTCAGGGACGATTCCCCCTCTGCGGTTTTGCTCGATGCTCATATTGACCAAGTCGGATTGGTTATCACTCACGTTGACGAAAAAGGCTTTATAAAAGCCGAACCCTGCGGCGGGATTGACAGACGGGCGATTGCCGCACAGGCGGTTACTGTTTACGGCAAAAAGCTTGTTAAAGGGGTGATTTGCACTAAACCCCCTCACGTTTTAAAGAGGGGAGAGGAGGACAAGGTTATTAAAGCGGATGAGATATGGATTGATGCCGGGTTGAATGCGAATCAAGCTGTGGAAATAATTTCACCGGGCGATACCGTTACCATAGACGGGACATTAACTGCGATGCCGGGGAACATAGTCAGCGGCCCTGCACTTGATAATCGTGCGGGAGTCTGCGCAATTTTGTATGCATTACATTTGTTGAAAAATGTCGGAAATGCAAAAAGTTTGCCGCCGATTTGCGTATCGTTCTCGGTTCAGGAGGAGTTGGGATGCCGAGGTGCGGCGGTCGCTGCCTACAATGCCGACCCGGAGTATGCTGTAGTCGTGGATGTCAGCTACGGGTTGTCACCGGGACTTGAAAATAAAGCGAGTACCTCTGTTGGGAGGTTGGGCGAAGGCCCTATGATTGGATATGCCCCTTCCTTGAATAGGGGGATGTTTGAAGGATTGAAAAAAACCGCGGTACAGTGCGATATTCCGTATCAGCTTGAAATAATGAGCAAAGGCACGAGCGGGACGAACGCCGACCCAATCGGGATTGTCAGGGGCGGAGTTAAGACTGCGTTAGTGAGCATTCCTTTAAGGTATATGCACACCCCTGTTGAGACTGTCGCTTTGTCGGACATTGAAGCAGTCGGGAAATTGATTGCCGAATTTGTGGAGAAATGCTTAAAATGAAGACAGGTTCTAAAATGCAAGAGCTCGAAAAATAGGAAAGGTGTGCCGCCGATTATAAGGTGGGGCGGCATGGTCATGAATATGCTTGATTTATTGAAACAATTATGTGAAATTAACGGGGCGAGCGGCGATGAGGACCGGGTTGCCGAGTTTTTGCTTTCTCATATTAATTCGCATATAAACTTAAACAGCACAGTCATAAGACGCGATTTCCCGGGAAATTTATTGGTCTTTAAAAAGGGAAAATCAACTCCGCAAAAAACGGTTATGTTTGCCGCGCATATGGACGAGGTGGGGTTTATTGTAACCGATATTACTAAGGATGGATTCTTGCGGTTTGCCCCTGTAGGCGGGATTAACGCAAATGCCGTGTTCGGCAGAAGGGTAGTCGTTAATTCAAAGGGGGATGACAGGATTGTCGGGGTTATTGCGGGTAAGCCCGTGCATTTGCTTAGTGATAAGGAAAAGAACAGTCAGCCTAAAATTGAGGATTTGTTTATTGATATTGGTGCTTGCGACAAGTCACAAGCCGAGGCTATTGTTGCGCCGGGAGATTATTGCTATTTTATCGGCAATTTTGATGAGCTTAATAGCGAGCGAAACTGCAATGACTTGATTCGCGCTAAAGCAATTGACAATCGGCTCGGCTGTGCAATTATGCTTGATATGTTAAAGCAGGAGCTTGAATATGACTGTGTCTTTGCTTTTACAGTGCAGGAGGAAATCGGGTGCAGAGGTGCCGCCGCCGCCGCATTTAACCTTGAGCCTGACATATGCGTTGTTTTAGAAGCGACCACTGCCTGCGACACTGCGGGAGTTGAGGACGGCGATAAGGTTTGTGAGTTAGGCGGTGGAGCGGTAGTCAGTTTCATGGACAAGGGGACGGTGTATGACCGTGAGCTTTATAATATTACACTCGAAACAGCAAAGGAAAACAACATTAAGACCCAAACCAAGAGCAAAATTGTCGGCGGCAACGATGCAAGTATTATTCACAAGTCAATGGGCGGGATACGGACTATTGCCGTTTCCGCACCGTGCCGCTATATTCACACCCCTTTTTGTATGGCGAGCATCGGCGATATTAATGGAATGAGGACACTTGCGGGGCAATTGTTGTGTAAGTTTGCTAAATTATGAGGCGATTTTTGTTAAAAATTGTGCATTGTGACAAATTTTGAAAATTGCCTTGACATATGCATACGACTGTGTTATAATCATGTAATGTTAGTAGCATAATATTATCGCGGGATAGAGCAGTCCGGTAGCTCGTCGGGCTCATAACCCGGAGGTCGGTGGTTCAAATCCGCCTCCCGCAATGTTCCATGTTTACACCCCCTGTGATGATGATTTCATCGGAGTGGGTGTATATTTTTGTTACGTAGGATTTTATGAGGCGTTTGACTTCTCCGTCATGGAGAAGTTGAGCGTCTTTTTTCAATTTTTCGGCTATCATTTCTTTAGTAAGTATGAGGTCGGGTGATACGGCAATTATGTCCTGTAACTCCGATTTACGGACATTAAGCCTTGCCATTTCTTCTTTCAATTCAGTAATATCAACTCCGTCAAGTATAGCTTTTGTGCCGTTGGCAAGCTGACGTTCTACTTCCTTGAGTTCTTTCTTTTCCTCGACTTTTGAGCCTTTACCGTTTGTATATGCCTTGAAGATTTCATCAGCCATTGTATCAAAGTCACCGTTTGCGAAGTATTCCTTTAACTTGATAACAACAGCGGATTCCAACTGGTCGGCATTGATATTTTTGGCATCGCAAGTCTTAGCACGGTTTTTGCTTCCGCAGACGTAATATCGAGTGGTATAGCCTTTCTTGTTGGTACTCGCCCTGCCTGTGAAACTTGCACCGCACTTGCCACACTCGACAAGCCCCGAAAGCAGATATTCGTGTTTCGCTGTATTAGAAGCGTTTCTCTTATTGTTATTCATTCTTTTTTGAACCCTTTCCCAAGTATCATAATCAATTATAGCAGGTATAGCGTTTTCGATTCTTACGGCATTGGGGTTTTTCTCGCCGCCCGCCCACTTGCCGAAATATTTCATTTTGTGCTTATTCCAAGTGTATGTCCCGATGTAACGCTCTTGCTTTAATATTGCGTGTAATCCCGTCTTGCCTATCGTCGCACCTCGTCTGCCTTTATACCCGCCCTCCGCAAGTTTGGCGAATATATCTGCATAGGAATCACCCATTGCATACATACTGAATATCGTTCTGACGGCTTTAGCTTCGTGGTCGTTTACGATGTATTTCCCGTCCACTATGTCGTAACCGAGCGGAGCGTATCCGCCGAGGAACACACCCTGTTTCGCCTTTTCCGCTGTTCCTGCGATTGACTTCTGCCGTGTCTGCAAAACCATGTGCTGACCGAGAGCCGCCGTTATGGTTTCGGTGAGGAAAGTGTCGGGGTTGTCGATGCTTCCGAGGTTTTGGGTTGTTGAAATGACCTTGATATTATACGATTGCATAAGCTTTCGGAAGTTCAGCCAATCGGCTAAATCACGGCTCGCTCTCGAAATATCGTAGATAATTACCGCTTCAAACTGCTTCGACTTCGCCCCTGCGAGCATACGTTGGAAGTCGGGACGTTCGGTGTTTGTGCCGCTCATCGCCATGTCAACAAATGTCGAAATAATTGTGATTGAGTTCGCCGCGCAATAATCGTTGATTGCGTTAAGTTGAGTGTCTATGCTGTTTTCGGTCTGCTTGTCGGTGCTGTAACGCGCGTAGGCGACTGCTCTCATTTTGCTTTGACCTCACTTTCCTTGTAATTCATGTGCAAATATTCCTCACTGTAACACTCACCTAAATGACGTATGATTTCATCTAAAGATTCAATCGCCCAGACCTTGTGCATTTTCGATAAATTCTCTATGCTTATGGTGCGTTTTCCTACGTATGAAGCGTAATTTTCCGCTTCGCTGTCGTACACAGATTCGGCAGTTGTCGCTTCTATGTGATAGTCGTTTGCTTCTTCATCGGCTTCTAATTCCTTTTTGTATTCATAAATCTTTGCTTGTCCCGCCAATCGAAAACACTCTTTTGTTTCGCTCAAAAAAGCCGTGAAATTCTCATGACAAATTATATCCGAAAGGATTTCAAGCGTTGTATTAGCCTTAAAAGCCTTACTCGTCACATTTGCGGAATTCATCTCGTTCAGCTTAATCACTGCACTTTCGGTTAATCCCGTATAAGCACAAATTCCTTTAATTTGAATATCCGCACTTTTCACAAAGCTCCGTCCGAGCAAATAGTCGGTCGAAACCTCCAAAAACTCGGCAATCATCGGGATTTTGTCGAGGTCTGGGCGAGAGTAGCCGCCGCACCACAGTCGCACGGCTTCTGTGCTGATGCCGAGGCGGGCCGCAAATTCCTCCGATTTTATACCTTTTTCTTTCAACAGTTCCCTTAATCTCGAGTTAAGGGGGCTGTCGTACCATTGGGCGGATTTCTTATACACTTTGGTTGCCATAACTGAACCTCTCTTTAATTGTAGTTGTTGTAATAGTATTATATCAAACAAAATCAAAGTTGTCAATAGGTTTTCAAAAAATATTTTCGAGCCGCAATAAGCCGCTATATCTGCGTAAGTATTGCTAATTTAGTAGTGTCGTTTCGTGTCGCTTCAAAACTGACGCTATTGATTTTCAAAAAATCGCAAACACCACTTGACAAAGTAGTAATAGTTGTGATAATATGATTTTAGCAAGCAACGCTAATATACAACGAAAGGGTATGTATATGAAAATAACAGTGAATTGTACATTGACATCTGCCCAAATGGCGGTGAAGTATGCGGAGGCACGTTACGGCTTGAGTCTCGCAGAACTCGCTCGGACGTTTGAGCGTGAGGAGGTCGAGCGGCGACACCGTGAGCATGAGGAGTTTCAGCAAAAGGAAACTGCCTAATGCTACGGGGGCGAGTGCGGCGAAGATGTAGATAGTTTTGAGTGGGAACTGCAATACTATCAAGTCAGAGCCGCCGTCTCGGGGAGTTTGAGGGGTGTCCCCTCATTCTCACGGGAGAGTCCAGAGAGGGTTCGCACCCTCTTTGGCAAGTTCCATTTTGAAAAAATGGTATAACTTGCTCCACCACAGCGGCTTGGAGTGTTTTCGGGACTGCAATGCAGTCTGAAAATCACGGCAAGCAGGGAAATTACTGCCCCGACATGGGCTGTAATTTCACGTCGGTTTGGTGGGGCGGGGGTCGCAGAAGTAATAAGTACAGGAGGTACAGAAATGGCACATATGAATAAATATGCACGTTCGGCAGTTGGGCAACTCTGCCAACACTACGAGCGGAAAAAGAAAGAGGACGGCGAGTACGTCAAGTTCGGGAATGAGGATATAGACCTCACGAAGACACATCTAAATTATAACCTCGCCCCACAGCGAAGTCTAAAAAATCAGATTGAGTTTATCAATCAACGATGTTCCGAGGTCAAGTGTTTGAATCGAAAAGACGTGAATGTCATGGTATCGTGGGTGGTGACACAACCTAAGGATTTTCCGAAAGAACGCAGCCGGGAGTTTTTCGAGAAGACATATGAGTTCCTCAATACCCGTTATGGCGGTGACGAATCCAACGAACAGAACGTAATTTCCGCTTACGTCCACTTAGACGAAAAATCCGCGCATATGCACTATGCCTTTGTTCCCGTGGTCGCCGATAAGAAGTCGGGGAAACCGAAAGTGTCAGCGAAAGAAGCAATCAGTAAAGGTGATTTGCTCACGTTCCATAAAGACCTTGAAAAGCATTTATATGAACATTTCGGTTTTGAAGTTGGTATAATCAACGGTGCGACTAAAGAGGGGAATTTGTCGATTAAGGCTCTGAAACTCAAGAGCGAGGTTGATGGCTTGGTTGAAAAGAAAAAGAACTTGCAGGCGGGAGTTCAGCACTACGAGGATTTAGCTGTTGCAATCGATGATGTCAGCAATATCGGCACTAAAAGTCTTATCGGTAAGAACATATCTGTCCCGCCCGACAAGTATGCGTTAATGCAGGAGCAGTCTAAGGCTTTTCGAGTGAATAAGGACAAAATCGAGAATATTGATAAACTTGAAAAGTCAGCTAAAATGTACGAGGATTGGGCGAAGACGGAATGGCTTGATGTTCGTCAGGCAAAAAGCGACTGCGAACAGGAACGCATGAAAGTCAACGACCTCTATAAACAGCAACTCAACCTCAATAAAAGCCATGAATGGGCGACAAGGCGGATTCGGGAGTTGACGCAGGAAAAGAAAGAGACGACCGACAAACTCAAAGAGGAAATGCGTGTTGCTTTGGAGAAAGCCGCTCAACAAAGGCTTTCAGAGGTCAAGATTGAAAAAGAAAGAAATGACACTTTAAATCGCGCCAATGCCGATTTGAGCAGTAAAAATGCAAGTTTGCTCAAAGAAAAAGCCGATAAAGACAAGGAAATTGCTAAACTCAAACAGCTAAACCTCAATTCTAATACAGGGTTCGCCGATGTGGTCTGTGCGTTGGGGACGTTGGAAAACTCCGAGAACCGTAGCGTTATTAAAGGTATTCGAGATTGTGCGGTGCGGTGGTTGCGTGAGGACGGTCACCCCGACCTTGCGGATATGGCACAGACGGAAGTTGGGATTAGTGATAGTATTCAAAAGCGGATTGATGTGGTTGTTCCGCAGGTGCGGTTCGCTAAACCAAAATTATAGCAGGAGGTCTACATGACAGACAATTTACAATTAGACGTGATTTCGTCTATACTTACATTTCATGCGGATTTGTTGGAACGTGGTGAGCTGCAAAACCTTGACGAGGGATTATTCACTAACGATATTTTTCGAGAGATTTTTGTCGGTTTGAAAAAGGCGGGGTTTATCCCTGCCGTGTTCCATGCAAATTGCGAGGATTCGGAAATATCGGAATTTGTCAAGAAAATCGAGAATAATGGTGTGTATAATAACTCTTTCAAAGATGTTGTTAAGGTGTTAAAGGGGCAACGTGTCGGGGGCGAACTCATCTGTGCCGCCGATATTGTCCCTAAGAAAATTGAGTGGATTATGGAGAACTTTATCCCGTTGGGTATGCTGTCGAGTTTCCAAGGATTACCCGATGCAGGGAAGTCTTTCCTAACCGGGGCGATTACCGCCGCCGTGACTAATTCCGACGGTAAGCTCCCAACTCCCGACGGTTTGATGAGTGACTGCGTTCACGGCGGTGACATTATTTTCAACAGCGATGACAGTCCCGCATACACCACCGTTCCGAGATTGCAGAAAATGGGAGTTGACTTGAAGCGAGTGCATTTCGAGAATCCCGATAGTGAGCCGTTGACGTTCGCAGACGAGCGACTGCCGTTGCTGTTGGAGCGTATCAAGCCTGTGTTGGTGATTTTTGACCCGATTCAGAATTTCATCGGTGCCGGGGTGGATTTCCACCGTGTCAACGAGATTCACCCTGTCATGCGAAAGTTGGAGGTGCTGTCGGCAAAGGCGAACATCGTGCCGGGTATTCCCCCTGCGGATCTGTTCGACCTTGACCCGGATACGGGGTTCTCGTGGGCAGGGGTCAGTCATGATGTGACCGCTAAGGATTTGATTCGTGAGCAATATTCAAGGAGCAGTGAGCGTGGCAGACCCGCCGATAAATCCGATTATGCCGAGAGTGTTATTCAAGAAGTGCTTGCCGATAATGGCGGTGAAATGCTGTCCGAGGAGTTGAGGAGCGTTGTCTGTGGTGGCGAGGGCATTTCCGAGCGGACGTATAATCGGGTGAAGAAAGCAATCGGGGTTGTGTCGTTCCAGAAAGGGCGGCAATGGTTTGTCAGATTGCCAGATTGCCATAATTGTTAGACTGCGGTAATTATGGCAATGTGAACATTTATAGTAATAGCAAAGGAGCATTATTGCATGAAAACTTACGGTTACATCAGGGTGTCCACCGTAGACCAGTGTGAGGACAGGCAACTTATCGCTATGAGAGAATTAGGGATTCCTCCCGACAACATCTACTTAGACAAGCAATCCGGTAAGGATTTTCAAAGACCCGCCTATACTGAACTTGTTAGGAAACTCAAGCGAGGAGACCTCCTATATATAAAGAGTATAGACCGACTTGGCAGAAATTATGAAGAGATTCAGAATCAATGGCGATTTCTTACGAAAGAAAAGGGGATTGATATTGTCGTTATAGATATTCCCTTGCTCGATACTCGTATCAGCAAAGACCTTATCGGAACGCTTATTGCTGATTTATTTCTGCAAATCCTGTCTTTTATGGCACACAGCGAGAGGGATAACATTCGTAAACGGCAGGCGGAGGGCATTTCAGCGGCTCGGAAACGTGGGGTTCATCTTGGTCGTCCTCCGAAAAGGTGTCCCGATAACTTCGTCGAAGTCGTTAAACTTTGGGAGCGTGGGGGAATCCGTTTTGAGACGGCTTTGGAGCGTACAGGCTTGAAGAAGACTAAATTTTATCAGCTTTTGAGGGAAGAACGGGCTAAACGGGGTAAAAAGCGTGGTTCGTAAAGGTACACCTTTACGAACCAGTTTATTTCTCGTCATTATACCACATAATTCTCAACGTGTCAAGCATTTTTTGTTAAAAATGTAAAAATTTTTCGGATTATTTTTACAGATAGGGCTTATCCGTAAAGGTGTACCTTTACGGATAAGCCGAAATTTAGGAGGGTTACGTTATGAAAACAACTATCATGAGAAAAGGGTTAAGCATTTTGCTTGCCGTCGCAATTGCCGTCGGAGGTGTCACAGGCTACATACCTATAATTGAGCCATTAAACCTCTCGCTTTCCGTGGAGGCATCATCGGTATCGTTCCCGAGTGTAAGCTCAAGTTCCTATTGTGAGTTTACAGCAACCAAAAAAATCCCTGTGTACAGGGACAGCGCACTTAAAACCCGTGGAACAAGTAGCCCCGCTCAATCCTACGCAGCTGAAATATGGTCGGGAGATGTTTGTCGGATTATCAAGTTTAATTCGAGTTATATTCAGTTGCTGTATCCTGTATCAAGCAGTTTGCGCACCGGATTTATTAAACGGAGCGATTTAATCAGCGTGTCCGCACCTTCGGAAAAAGTAACATCCGCAGGTAAAGCAACCACATATTACAACACAAGCGGCAAATCCTACGGCTTCGCCGAAAAAGGCGATACCGTTTATAAAGTCGGTACTTCCGGCAGTTACACCGCAATCATTTATAGCGCTAAATCCGCCGGTTCACGGGCATGGAAATATGGATTTGTTCTAACGAGCGATTACAATTCTAAAATCAAGCCACATACCCATAGTTATGGTTCATGGTCAACCACAAAAGCGGCGACCTGCACGGCAGACGGACAACAGCAACGGAAATGCTCATGTGGTGCTACCGAAACAAAATCTATTGCAAAGTTAGGTCATAATTGGGGGACGTGGTCAAATGACAAGAGAACCTGTTCAAGATGCAAGCAAACAGAAACTCGCACACCAAGCAACCCACATACCCATAGCTACGGTTCATGGTCAACCACAAAAGCGGCAACCTGCACGGCAGACGGACAACAGCAACGGAAATGTTCCTGTGGTGCTACTGAAACGAAACCTATTGCAAAGTTAGGTCATAATTGGGGAGCGTGGAAAGTGACAAAAGCTGCCACAACTTCCGCCACGGGAGTGGACACGAGGACTTGTTCAAGATGTAGCAAGGCAGAAACTCGTGTAATCGACAAAATTGCAACAAATAGGCATTCACACACAAAGCCTTCAGAAGTTTCAGGAATGAAGCTGAGTTCAGCGGGGTTTAATTTAATCAAGCGCTTTGAAGGATTGAAATTAGTCGCGTATAAGCCAGTATCTTCCGAACAATATTACACGATTGGGTATGGGCATTATTGCTCTGGTGTACCCAAAGGAATGATCATAACAACAGCGACTGCGGAAGAACTTTTGAGAAACGACGTGATAAAATATCAGAATGCGGTAAACACATTTCTCAACAATAATAAAATAAAGCTCAACCAAAATCAGTTCGATGCACTTGTTTCGTTTACCTATAATTTAGGAACTGGTGCGTGGGTAGGTTCCGGTGTAGCGCCGAGTATGCAGAGTTTTGTTAAAAATGGAAAATACACTAAATCCGAAGCAACTCGTGTTTTTGGTCTGTATGTTAAAAGCAACGGTACAACTTTGCAGGGATTGGTTACACGCAGAAAAGAGGAAGCTGATTTGTTTATGAAATCCGTTTCCCATGCCCACAGTTATGGTTCATGGTCAACCACAAAATCGGCGACCTGCACGGCAGACGGGCAACAGCAACGGAAATGCTCCTGCGGTGCTACTGAAACGAAATCTATTGCAAAGTTAGGTCATAATTGGGGAACGTGGTCAAATGACAAGAGAACCTGTTCAAGATGCAAGCAAACAGAAAACCGCCTCACTATTACCTCGTTCACGACAAATAAAACCAAATTTACTGCAAATGAGAGCATTGCTTTCACAGCTAAAACCAATATCGCTGCGGCACGTATGGAATTTGCCTTAAAAGACGGCAACGGCAAGTATGTTACAATGAGCAGAAGTAGCGACGGTAAAACTTTTACAGCAAGCACAAAAGCTCCTGCCGGTAATTACACATTCATTGTAACTGCTGTTGCGGCAAGCGGAACTAAGTCAGCTTCAAAGTCGGTGAGTATAACGGTTACAGATAATAATACATCTAAACTAATACAGGGACAATATATAGCCCCCATTCAAACTGGTCAAAATTTCAGCGCATGGAAGGAAAATGGTTTTGTTCATGATATATCAGCACCAATAGGTACACCGATTTATGCTCCTGCAGACGGCAAGATTACTTTTTATCAAGCGTTTACTACAATAAGCGGAACTCGTTATCTTACGTCTTATGCTAATTACATTAAATTCACCGAATCAAATGGTCGTGCGACTTCAATATATGCCCACCTTAACAGTTTTAAAGGCGTGTCTTTAACGATTCCGAGTTCTCGGACTAAAAAACAGTCAGGAAGTAGTGGCACATTAAATCTTGGTAGTAAAGCTGTAAAAAAGGGCGATATTATTGGATATTCTGGTAATACTGGAAACAGTTCTGGTCCACATCTTCATGTCGAACTTCGCATCAACGGCACAAGGGTTAATCCGCCTTCGTATTTTGGCATGAAATAACAACTGCCACCGGGGATGTTTTGAGTGTTTGGTGATTGTTTAAAGGATTAAGTCGTATAGAAAATACTGCCTATCAATTCCCGATAGGCAGTATTTCTTTTTCTTTCAAGCAAGTAAAAACGTATCATTGTCGATACTTTTACAAGGCGATACATTTCTCTTCTCAGCCCTGCCGACACTATTTCTCGTGTCATTTTAAAAAATCCAAAATTTTCACTTGACAATTAAACATAGTTATGATAAAATGTAAAGAGCAAAGAATGGAGGTGTTGCACATGGCAACCGAAACTTTCTATAAGAGGATAGTATTATCCGATGAAGCCGCCGAAAGATTGGCGATTGGTCTTGAAAAACCACGCACTCCTTTTGTTCCTCATTTTGACATGGACGAAGAACTTAGGAGGAGCGAAAAATGGTTAGACCGCTATATATCCTCTCGTGTTGTGCCATGTTCTTACATTACACCTTATTTAGTGCCACAAGCGGCAAAGGCACACACATTGTAAACACGGTACAACCCAGACTCCCGCAATGCCAAACACGAGCTCGACAAGGGCAGGCTTTGCTTGCGCTTTCGAGCTTGACGAATGTAAAAAGGTTGCAAAACAAAGCCCGGATTTGCCGTGCTTTGTTTTGGTTTTGTGACATGATTGATTTTTAAAACTTATTATGGAGTCTTTGTACTCCGGGAAGGCATGGTCATAAAAATGGGAGAGTTTATTTTAACGGTGTCCTTTTTGGTTATTAATCTGTTTTTACTTGTTGCGGTTTATGTTTTACCGATAGTCGGTGTTGCAACGGGGTGCGTGTTGCTAAAGAAAAAAATGGGTAAAAAAGTTTGGAGCTTGACTGTCTTGTTGGGAAGCAGTGCAATTTGTATTGCGGTAGCTTTATGGAAAATTGTGAACTTTTGAATCGCTTTTAAACCATACGATGTGACTTTTGATAAAACCGAACTTGCTCACGGCGTGTGTACATAGAGCGGCTTACTCGACAATCTCATTTAACAGAAACCACTTCGTTTTTGAAGTGGTTTTTTTCTGTGAGGCGAAATGATTGTGATGTTGTTTAGCGGAGTGGTAGAGAGGGATTCTTTTCAAAGCAAATAATTTATCAAAACCGCTTGAAAATGGAGGGATTTTATGGTATGATGTCTATGTTAGAGAAATTTAGGAGGAAATAAAATGACTGCAATAGAAAAATGGAATCAGTTGGCTGAATTGCACACACGGCATTTTAATGACGGCGAGCTTTCGGTTTTGCAAGGAGCATGGGAAAGAGCCTTTGAAACTTACTTAGGTTATGAGTATCATAATGAAGTCCGTCGCCAGTACAGACTTCCGATATGTACATCAAATTTTCCTGTCGATATTGCCATACTCAATGGTGATGTGCCATTATATTTTGTCGAACTTAAATGTCACAATAAAGAACGTAATAATCAAATGGTGCAACAACTTCTTGACTATTTAACAAATAGTAGGGGCAGGACATCTACAGGAATTCTTATTTGTAAAAGGCTCTACGTTTACAATTTTGTTTATGGTAGGGATGATGATGAACAAGATTATGTTGAAATAGAGTTTAAACAAAATAGTGCTACCGGCATTAAGTTTGTTGAATTGTTTAGTAAAGGTAGCTTCTCAGAAACGTCAGTTAAGAGATTTATTAAGTTTACCCGAAATGTTGAACGCATAAGGCAAAGTTTGACATCTGATTTTATAACCGGATTACTTAGAGAGTATTTTGCCTCCAGATACTGTTCTGATGAATTTGATGAGGCTATTAACGATTTTAACGTAGTAATAGAATCACAGGGTGAGTTCACTGCCCCGCCTTCGCAATCAATTATGATAAATCAAAGCATAACGAATGCAACAAACTCTGATACAAGAAACCCTATGCTTCGTTGTAGTTCTAATTTATCCGATAATGTAATGCCGACAAACATAGAGGAATTAACACGTTGCGTATTTTTTATAGAAGGAAAACGTGGTCTTTTTGCAAAAGGAATTCTGCATAGAGACTCAGAGGGCTTCACTGTGCTTAAAGGGAGTAAAATTGCCTCTTCTGTATCTGAGAGTTTTTCGCAAAACTGTCAGCGTACCTTAGAATTAAGAAATCGGATGAAAACGGAAGGCAAAATTTCAAATGATTATGAATTACTCGTAGATATACCCTTTCCCCGTTTACTCGCTGCATCTGAATTTGTACGTGGCGCCCCCACCTCAAAAGATGACTATAAATGGAAAACAAAAATTAAGCGTTCTAATGGTGTGGTTGAAAAATTATCGTTGAAACAGGTACTTGGTGAATCAAATATTATGGTATAAGTTTGAAAAATAAGAAAGGGAGAACCACCATGCCGCAAGTTCAAAGAAGGGCAACAGTGCGACGGGTTTTGCCCGTTGGCAGGTTGCTTGACATATTGGATTTTGCGCAAAGGTGATGTGGCAATGGTCGTAAATATGAAAAAAATAAAAAATTCGGCGTTTTTTATAACCCTATGTTTCGTTTTTATCACATTAACATCATGTACCTCCAATCCGCCAAGCCTTACAACTCAAGAAGGGGATACTGTGACATTCGGGGGGCATAAATGGCTTGTGCTCGATGTCCAAGAAAACAGAGCTTTAATTATTAGCTCTCAAATTTTGATGACACAGGATTATCAAGAACGCATTGGGACTTGGGATGAAAGTGCTTTACGTCAACAATTAAACGGTGCTTTTTACCGTGACACTTTTTCTGGAGAAGAAAAGGAACGCATTATAGAAACGAATACAACGACCCCGCCCAATCGTTGGGCGGGTACTTACGGCGGCGGCGATACAACAGATAAAATATTTTTATTAAGTTTGGAAGAGGTTGTTAAATACTTTGGTGATAGCGGGCAATTAGCAAATCGCCCACAAACCGGAGATATACAGCACACGCAGATAAGCGATGAGTATAGCAATTTGCGAATAGCCAAACACAAAAGTAAAGCTGTATATTGGTGGCTTAGAACACAAGGAATCGATGGGTTTAATGTAGTTGTAGATGATGTCGGCGATATTGCGGTTTGTGTTTCTCTAACCTCCAATTTTGGTGCAATTGACATTGATTTTTATGTTGGTATTCGCCCGGCATTGTGGGTGAGTTTAGCGTAATATAAGCATTTCTTGTCCGATGTTTTGTGGTATGATGCAACGTGGCTCAGTGTTGCCGAACATCCCCACCATAAATTTGCCTTTATAAATTCACACAAAAATTTTTCACCAAAAACATTGACATTGTTGTAATTAAGTGATACAATTAATAGAATTAATTAAAGAAAGGAATAGTTAAAACTATGTCAAAAACAGCGCGTAAAATTATTATTATCGGAGCGGCGGGACGTGATTTTCACAACTTCAACACTTTTTACAGGGACAACCCCGACTACAATGTGGTTGCGTTTACCGCGGCGCAAATCCCCGACATTGCGGACAGGAAATACCCGGCATCGCTCGCAAACAAAACCGAGAAGCTCTATCCCGACGGGATACCCATCTACGAGCAAAAAGGCTTGGAAAAGCTTATAAAGGAATTGGAAGCAGACGAATGTGTATTCGCATATAGCGATGTCCCTTACAAAGCGGTAATGAACATAGGGGCGGCAGTCAATGCGGCAGGGGCAGCCTTTACACTGTTGGGACATAAAGGCACAATGATAGAAAGCACAAAACCTGTAATCGCAGTTGGCGCAATCCGCACAGGCTGCGGAAAAAGCCAGACTTCGCGTAGGATTGCCGAAATTTTAATTGCGGCGGGATTGAAAGTAATCGCAATACGCCACCCGATGCCTTACGGCGATTTGGAGGCGCAAAAAGTACAAAGGTTTGCAAAAATTGAAGATTTGGCGGCGCATAAATGTACCATTGAGGAAATGGAAGAATACGAGCCGCATATTGAACGGGGGAATGTAATCTACGCCGGAGTTGACTATGAGGCGATTTTGAGGGCGGCGGAAAATGACCCCGACGGATGTGACGTAATTTTGTGGGACGGCGGGAACAACGATTTCCCGTTTTATAAGCCTGACTTAATGATAACAGTAGTAGACCCGCATCGACCCGGACATGAATTGGAATACTACCCCGGCGAAGTTACGCTCCGTATGGCTGATGTAGCGGTAATTAACAAAATTGACAGCGCGGACTTTGATAAAATCCTTAAAGTACGTGAAAATATAGAGCTTGTAAATCCGGGTGCAATTGTAGTCGATGCGGCATCGACCTTGAGTGCGGAGAACCCGGCTTTAATTCGCGGCAAACGTGTCCTTGTCGTAGAGGACGGGCCGACTCTTACTCACGGGGAGATGAAAATAGGCGCGGGAGTAGTCGCGGCTAAGAGATTTGGTGCGGCGGAAATTGTCGACCCACGCTCAAGCGCAGTAGGCAAGCTCGCCGAAACATTCAGCATTTACCCCGAAATTGGCAGCCTTTTGCCCGCAATGGGCTACGGCGAAGAGCAAATGCGCGATTTGGCGGCGACAATCGAGAAGGTTGACTGTGACACGGTAGTTATAGCAACTCCGATTGACTTGACACGCGTTATAAAAATTAATAAACCATGCACCCGTGTGGAATACGCCTTGCAGGAAATAGGCAAACCGGATATGGAAGATGTTTTGAAAGATTTTATCACTAAAGCTAAAGCGGGGAAAGAAAAGAGCTGATGCTGACAATCTTAACATTAATACCGATAGCGGCAATTTTGCTATGCCTTATCGTATTTAAGTTGTCGGTGGCTAAATCGGGGGCAATATCTTTGGCACTCGCGCTTATACTTGCAGTGGCTTTTTTCGGGATTACTCACTACGGGATTATGGTTGCTTCGGGCAAAGCGTTATGGCTCGCATTGTTCGTATCGCTGATAGTTTGGAACGCATTGTTTCTGTATCATTTGGTTAGCGATTTCGGCGCGATTGAAGTCATAAATGACGGGCTTATGGCTGTCCTCAAAGACAAGTTTGTGGCATTTGTGTTGCTTTCATGGCTTTTTACGGGGCTTTTGCAGGGGATTGCGGGATTCGGCATACCCTCTGTAATCGTTGCTCCAATCTTGATTGCACTGGGGTTTGAGTCGGTAAAATCGGTATCCGCCTCGCTTTTGGGACACTCATGGGCAGTCACGTTCGGTTCAATGGGTGCGGCTTTCTTTGTAATGCAGGGAATAACAGGTATTCCTGAGGCGGAACTCGGATTCCCCATGTGGGTGTTTAATGTAGTCACCCGCCTGCTTACGGGAATCGGTGTTTGTTGGATTTATAACGGAGCAAAAGGCATAAAAAAAGGCTTGTCATACGTTGTTCCCACTTCTGTAGTCACTGCGGCTGTGCAATACTTTTTAATCCGATTCGGAATGTATTCTGTCACCACGATACTCACGGCGTTGTCGGGAATCGTGTTTATGTTCTTGTTGTATAAGTTTAGGGAAAGATTTAAGAATACTGCAGTTCCGCCCGAACACGGTAACACTGTTGTAAACGGCCGCAAAAGGCTCAGTCTCCCCCAATCTGTATTGCCGTATGTTTTGATATTGATACTGCTTTTGTCGTTTCAATTTATACCGTTAAGTATTCGGCAAAAGGTCTCAATCGCGCCTAATTTCCCCGCAACCGCGACAACACTTGAGGCGGCGCATGAAGTCCCCGCGGCGTTGGGTTATAACCCAATCAGACTGTTTGCTCACCCGGCAATGGTGCTGATTATAGCGGCGGTAGTCGCTTGTATAATCTATAAAAAAACCGGGATTTGGGATTCAAAGACATATTCCGGTAAAGTTAAGGGGGCGGCAGTGAAGACTGTTAAGAAAGGTATTCCCGCAACGCTTGCATTGCTTGCATTCGGGCATACCTCCCTTATTATGATGGATTCGGGAATGATGCTCATTCTCGCGAAGTCAATCGCCCGCTTAACCGGAAATTTTTACCCCTTTGCCGCACCGTTCATCGGCACACTGGCAACTTTTTTGACCGGGAATAACACCAACTCCAATGTAATGTTCGGCGAGTTTCAATACTCTGTTGCGCAGGAATTAGGGTTAAGCGGGGCGGTAATGTCGGGAGCGCAGTCGATTGCGGGCGGCTTAGGATGCGCAATCGCCTCAACGCTTGTGTTGATGGCGGCATTGGCGACTAAGCAAACCGATAAAGTCTCGGTTATTCTGAAAAAACTGATTCCGCTTGTTATGATAATAGTGGCTGTAATGGGGATAGTAAATTATATATTGATTCATAATTACTAAAAATGGAAACCGGTTTTTTATGGCACAAATGTGCAGAAAGGACAAGGGTAAAAATGAGGAGAAGAGAAATTAAGAAAGTCCTTGTGGCAAACAGGGGTGAAATTGCGATTAGGATATTCAGAGCGTGCAGCGATATGAACTTGAAAAGTGTTGCGATTTACTCAAAGGAGGACAAGTATACGCTTTTTCGCACCAAAGCGGACGAAGCGTATCAGCTTGATGAAACAAAATCGCCGCTCGGCGCGTATTTGGACATTCACGGTATAATCAGCCTTGCGAAAAGCAAAAACGTCGATGCAATCCACCCCGGATACGGGTTCTTGTCGGAAAATGCCGCATTTGCCAAAGCTTGCGAAGATGCGGGAATTATATTTATAGGCCCGCCGTCGGAAGTGCTTGCAAACATGGGTGACAAGATTGCGGCAAAAAAAGTCGCGATTGATGCGGGAGTCCCCGTTATACAAGGCACGGAGAATCCGCTTACTTCCCTTGAAGAAGCTAAGGAGTATGCAGAAAAATTCGGTTATCCTGTCATACTTAAAGCGGCGGCGGGCGGCGGCGGAAAGGGAATGCGCCTGATTACAAAGCCGGAAGAAATGGATTCGGCGTTTGAGATGACACAAAGTGAAGCACTCAAAGCGTTTGGAAGCGCGGATGTATTCTTAGAAAAATTCCTCGAAGAACCTAAGCACATTGAAGTCCAAATTTTAGCCGATGCCCACGGGAATACTGTTCACCTTTTCGAGAGGGATTGCTCGGTGCAAAGGCGATACCAAAAGGTGGTTGAAATAGCCCCGGCTTTTACTGTTTCGGACAAAAAACGCGCCGAAATCCATTCCGATGCGATAAAAATCGCAAAGGCGGTAAACTATGTCAACGCGGGGACTGTTGAGTTCCTTACAGACAAATACGACAATCACTATTTTATAGAAACAAACCCGCGTGTTCAGGTTGAGCATACTATTACCGAAATGGTGACGGGAGTTGATATAGTTCAGTCACAAATTGCAATTGCAATGGGGTGCAAACTGTCCGACCCGGAAATAGGCATTGAGAGTCAGGGCGATGTTCGTTTGAGCGGTTGCTCAATCCAAAGCCGTGTCACGACTGAAGACCCGTCAAAAAATTTCGCACCGGATACAGGCAAAATCGAAGCTTATCAGTCGAGCGGCGGATTCGGCGTTCGGCTTGACGCGGGCAATGCGTTTACCGGCGCGGTTATCACACCGTATTATGACAGCCTGTTGGTTAAAGTCATAACAGTCGGGCGAAATTTTGAGGAATCTCGGCGAAAAATGTTACGCGCTTTGCGTGAAATACGTGTACGCGGCGTTAAAACCAATATTCCTTTTATGAGCAATGTGCTGACTAATGAACTGTTTGTGCAGGGCAAGTGCCACACTAAATTCATTGATGAAACTCCGTCACTGTTTGAATTTAAGGGTTCGGGCGACCGTGCTGGAAAAGCGTTGACATATATCGGGCAGACTACCTTGAATAATCCCGACATCGAAAGAAAACCTGTATTTGATTTGCCGCGTATTCCCGCCGAAAAGACCGCTTTGCCGCCGAAAGAGGGGTTAAAGCAAATCCTTGACAGGGAGGGGGCAGAAGGCTTCTCAAAATGGGTGCTTAACCAAAAAAAGCTCCTGATTACAGATACTACAATGCGCGATGCGCAACAATCCTTGATTGCTACCCGTATGAGAACCCGCGACATGGTTGCAATTGCAAGTGCAACCTCTCATATATTGGGGGACTGTTTCTCGCTTGAAATGTGGGGCGGCGCGACATTTGACACCGCATACAGATTCCTTAAAGAGTCCCCGTGGGAACGTCTCGACATCCTGCGGCAAAGAATTCCCAATATCCCTTTCCAAATGCTGTTTCGCGGGGCAAATGCAGTGGGTTATTCAAGCTACCCCGATAACCTTATTAAAGCGTTTATTAAAGAAGCGGCAAGCTCGGGTATTGATATATTCCGTGTGTTTGATTCGCTCAACTGGTTGCCTAATATGGAATACGCAATCGAGGAAATAATCAAGACAGGCAAGGTTGCCAATGTGACTATTTGCTACACGGGGAATGTTCTTGAAGACGAACGCGATAAATATGACTTGAAGTATTATGTTGAACTCGCCGGGGAAATACAAAAGCGTGGCGCGCATATTCTTACTCTTAAAGATATGTCGGGATTACTGCGTCCGTATGCGGCAAAGAAGTTGATTCGCGCATTAAAGGACAGCATTGATATTCCCATTCACCTGCATACCCACGACACAAGCGGCAACCAAATCGCCGCCTATATAATGGCGAGCGAGGAGGGGGTTGACATAGTGGACACCGCTATTTCCTCGATGAGTTCCTTAACGAGTCAACCATCGATGAACTCGCTTGTTACCGCACTTGAAGGCACAGAACGCGATACAGGTTTTAATCAGCATGAATTGCAAAAGCTGTCAGATTATTGGGCGGATGTGCGTCCTTATTATTCCGGATTTGAGGGGGATATTAAAACGCCCGAAACTGAAATTTATCAGCTTGAAATCCCCGGAGGACAGTATACAAACCTCAAGTCACAGGTAACCGGATTGGGTCTCGGCGACCGATTTGACGAAGTAAAACAAAAATATATTGAGGCGAACCAACTCCTCGGCGATATAGTAAAAGTCACCCCGTCATCAAAAATGGTGGGCGACTTGGCAATATTCATGGTGCAAAATGAACTGGATGCCGACAACATTGTGAAGCGGATTGAGGCGGGATTAGCCGTCCCCGATTCGGTAGTGAGCTACTTTAAGGGGTTAATGGGGCAACCGTCATTCGGATTCCCCGCCGATTTGCAAAAAGCTGTGCTGAGAGGGAAAAAGCCGTTCACAAACCGCCCCGGAGTAGAATTAGAGCAGGTTGATTTTGAACAGGTAAAAGCAGAACTCAAGAAAATCACTGCCGAGCCGACTGACAGAGACGCGATCAGTTGGTGCTTATACCCCAAAGTCTTTAAGGAATTTGTGAAAAACCGCGAGGAGTGGGGCGATATAAGCAGAATGGCATCTCACATCTACTTTATGGGAATGTCGCGCGGGGAGTCAACCGAGATTACAACCAGAGAGGGTAAAACCCACATGGTTAAATATGTCGGTTTGGGCGAAATTAACGATGACGGAACTCGCACAATGCAGTTTGAACTGAACGGCGCACGCAGGGATGTCAAGGTAAAAATCCCCAAAAGTGCGGCAGGGGTTGAAACCCCCGGCGTAAGCACGGTATATGCCGATATTGACAACCAAAAGCACGTTGGTTCGAGCATTCCGGGCGGGGTATCAAAGGTGTTTATCAAAAAAGGCGACACAGTGGAGGTTAATCAGCCGTTATTTACTATTGAGGCGATGAAAATGGAAACAGGAGTAACCGCAATGACCTCCGGCGTTGTAGAAGATGTTTTGGTTAAGGAAGGGCAATTGGTTAAATCGGGTGAACTGTTGGCTGTTTTGAAATAATAACAAGTGCTGCTAAATCGGCGAAAAATTCGCCGATTTAGCAGTGCGTTTGCTTGTGAAGACAGGTTCTAAGCTGCAAGCTCAAATCCAATGCCTTGACAGAATGGCTCAACGCGCCTAAGCTTATTATATCAATCCCGGTTTCGGCAGTTTCGCGAATGTTTTGAAGGGTTATGTTACCGCTCGCTTCAAGCTTTGCGCGAGCTGCCGTAATTTTTACAGCCTCCCTCATCATGTCAGTGTTCATGTTGTCGAGCATGATAACGTCCGCCCCCGCGTCAATCGCTTCACGCAGTTGCTCAAAATCGCGTACCTCTGCTTCAATTACAACCATATGACCGACACGCTCACGCAATGTCTTTATTGCCGTGGAAACAGAGCCGCCGAAAAAATCCGCATGGTTGTCCTTAATCATTGCCGCGGACGTGAGATTAAATCGATGGTTGCACCCTCCCCCGCAGAGGACTGCGTATTTTTGCAATACGCGCAACCCCGGGAGTGTTTTGCGTGTGTCGGTGATTTGAACACCTGTGCCACTTACCGCTTCGACACAATGCTGAGTATAGGTCGCAATGCCGCTCATGTGCTGTAAAAAATTCAAAGCGGTTCGCTCTGCTTTGAGTATAGCGGCGGCAGATGCTTTAATTTCTGCGATTTTATCGCCTTTTTTAAAGCTTTGCCCGTCATTCATGTGGGTTAATTCCGCCGTTGAGTCAAGCAACCGAAATACTCGCGATGCGATGCCAATTCCCGCAAGTACTCCGTCTTCTTTGGCGATAATACGCGCTTCCCCGCGGCTTCCCGCCTGGATGAGCAAATCCGTGGTAACGTCAATATAATTAATGTCTTCTTTAAGCGCGTTTTTGATTAAATCATCTGTATAGTAATCAGGCAATTCCGGTAACATCATTTTGAGCATTCCGCCCCACCCTCTTTCATAACTTCTTTCAAGACTAAATACGCAATTGTTGCAAGTGACTTTGTTTCCACAAAATCGGGTGTAATTTTGAAATTGCCCGTCTCAAGCAATTCCTTGATTTCTGTTATTCGCCGGAGACCCTTTTTCGTTTCGTCATAATCGGGAACAACAAAAAAAGATTTTTGCATAATCCGCCTGATTTCCGAACACAATCCTACAGGCGAGTCCTCTTCGGAAGGGGCAGTTCTTTCAATGCTTGTCGACTCTGCGGAATATGAGCAATGGGGCAGACTCTTGTTAATGTCCTCTGCCGCCAGTCTGCTGAACACCAATACCTCTAATAAAGAGTTGCTTGCAAGGCGGTTAATTCCGTGTACTCCCGTGAATGCGCATTCGCCGACTGCGTAAAGCCCCTTAATGTTGGTTCTGCCCGCGCTGTCCGTTGTAATCCCCCCCATTAAATAGTGCTGTGACGGGTAAATCGGGACAGGTTCTTTTGTAAAGTCACAGCCTTTTTTGAGAAGTTTCTCGTAAATCATCGGGAATCTCCCCTTAACAAATTCGGAATCTAAATGGGAAATGTCAAGGTAAAAGCGGTTACTGCCTGTCCTTTTCGCCTCCGCAATTATGCTCTGCGCCACTACATCGCGGGGGGCAAGCTCATCAGTAAACCGCTCCATATTTTTGTTGTAAAGATACGCACCCTCCCCCCTTGCCGCCTCTGTTATCAAGAATACTTCACCCTTGCTTCCTTCATTGTCGGCGGGGAACGCAACGGCAGTCGGGTGAAACTGAATAAGGTTCATTTTCTCAATTTTCGCACCCAAATTAAACGCAAACTGTATGCCGTCGCCGGTTGAAATTGCGGAATTTGTTGTAAATTCATATACTCTTCCGATTCCGCCTGTCGCTATTATAACATTGCAGGCGGACGCATACAGCCTTGAATCGGCATCAATTTCCGCAAAAAAAGCTCCCCCCCGTTTCTCGATATGTAATAAATGCGCCTGTTCAACGCATTCAACATTTGATAAAGACTTTACTTTTTTGATTAAAGTCGTTACGATTTCATAACCTGTGCTGTCTTTATGGTGTACAATCCTGTTGCGGGAGTGTCCCCCCTCAAGTGACAACGCAAGCGTTCCGTCGGGATTCCTGTCAAAGTTGACACCGAGACGGATTAACTCCTCAATGTTTTTCTCGCCCTGCTCAACTAAAATCCTTAAATTTTCAATGTTGTTTTCATATCCTCCGGCGGCTAATGTGTCATTTATATGGGTTTCGTGATTGTCGCTTTCTTTGTCTAAAACGGTGGAAATTCCCCCTTGCGCCAACGCGGAATTGCAAAGCGTAAGCTCTTTTTTTGATAAAAGGAGAACTTTTAAGCCCGCATTGAGGTTAATTGCGGCATACAGCCCGGCAACTCCCGCGCCTATTATTATAACATCGTATTTAATAAACAAATTTACTCACCACGTTTCTTTTTTCACACTTTTCAACGCTATTATACCATGATAATTGTCAATTGTCAAGGCTGCGTTTTTGAATTTATTGAAAGTAAGGGTGTAATACCCCGCCCCTCCGGGGCGGCTCTCTCGCCCGCAGGCGAGGGGTGCAGGGCTTGCCCTGCGGTGTTACCTTACATTACCCTCTGTCATTCGGAACTTTCAAGCCGCGTTTGCCGAGCATTTTAGTTTGAGCAGACCCGTCACCGAAGCCGATGTCCCTTTGAGCGATTTTTCGGACTGCTTCAATAAGTGTATCTACATCATTGTCATCGGTGTAAATACCGAAGCTCACACGAACCATGCCGTCATGGAGACAATCCCTCTTGAGCAAACGCCTCACATACGGATGCGCGCAAAACTTCCTGTGGCGGACTGAAATCGCGCTTTCTCCCGCGAGGGATTCTGCTACATCAGTGTCCGAAAGTCTGCCGATGTTGAACACGACAATGCCTACCCTGTCGCTGTAATTATCGTTATCGCCGTAAAGTTTCACGCTCGGAATTTTCCTTAGGGCATCAATAGTCTTTTTCATGAGTTTTTGCTCATGTTCTTCTATATAATCAAAGCCTATGTCTTTCAGAGTTTCCATGGCTTTCAGCATACCCACCACTCCGGGGTAATTCGGTGAACCTGCCTCATAAAGCTCGGGAGGAATGGTAAAGTCCACGTTACAGTCGTAGACGGCATCGACCATGCCCCCGCCGTAAAACCGCGGTATATGCTTGTCGAGAATGTCCGTAAGCCCGATAATCGCCCCGCCGCCAAATGGTGAATATATTTTATGCGCCGAAAACACAAAAAAGTCAATATTTTCGTCATGCGTTTTTCCGAGCATATTAAATTCACGATGTGCCGCAATTTGAGCCCCGTCGACAATAATTTTCGCGCCGTAAGCGTGTACGATTTTTGCAATTCTATGGACATCATTAACATAGCCCGTTACGTTTGAGGCGGCAGTAACCGCAACGTATTTCACATCCCTGTTTTTATGCAGAAGTCTCTTTAAATCTTCAATTCTGAGCCGCCCTTTTTCATCAACTTCGGCGAAGAATACCCGTTCAACTCCAACGCGTTCGCGCCACGGTAAATCGTTGGCGTGGTGTTCCATACGGGTGCTGATAACCGTGAATCCCTCACAGTTGCTGTTATGCTCCGACAGCAACGCAGAAGCGAGCTTGTTTAGTCCGTCGGTTGTGTTGTTAGTGTAAACAACGGTGTACTCTCGGTTGTCGGCATCTAATCCGACAAATTCCTTGACTTTTCGGCGACCTTCCTCATAGATTCTGCCGGAATAGGCAGATTTCTGCCCGGTGCCTCGCCCGATTGAGCCGTATCGGCACATCTGAGCCTGTATCTCACACAGGACATCCTTGAACGGCGGAGTTGTTGCGGCGTTATCAAGGTTGATAGCCGGAACTTTGCGGCCGTTTTCAAGCTCAACAAGGGTGTCCAATCCGTATATCATCTCACGGATTTCTTCGGGTGTGAATTGTGAATCAAGCATTATAGTTACCTCCAACTTATTTGTAAATATGCAGTTTTCGACATTATATGATTGTGGGGTGGTTATTGTGCTTGAGACAAAAAAAGTCGGGCTTGGTTTTTGCATAACCAAATCTTTTTGTCTTTGTCAATAGTTTTTAGAAAAATATTTTCCAATTTGTACAAAAAGACTTGACAAAACAAATAAAAATTTGTTATAATTACCATGTTATACAGTTCAATTAACAAAAATTTTTTTAAAAATTTTTAAATAATTGTAGATTTTTCACAAAAAGTATAGTATAATTGAGCTTGTATTGTTAGTATTGACCAATTCCCGGTGAACAGGGAAACAAATTTTATAGCACGTTTGTGCAGAAAGGGCATGGGTAAAACTATGAAATCTTACAAAGGCAAAAACATAAGGAATATCGCTATGGCAGGGCATGGCGGAAGCGGTAAGACCACTTTGGCGGAAGCACTTTTATTTAAGAGCGGAGGTTGTGACAGAATGGGTAAGACCACCGAAGGGAACACAGTCTGCGACCACGACCCGGAAGAAATCAAGAGGAAAATCTCGCTGAACACTTCACTTGCTTATACCGAGTGGAAATCTAACAAGATTAACATCATCGACACTCCGGGTCAGTTTGACTTTATCGGAGGAATGTCCGAAGGTGTCCGCGCTGCCGAAACGGTAGTAATCGCTCTTACGGCTAAAGACGGTGTTCAAGTCGGGACAATTAAGGCATATAACGAAGCCGTGAAACAAGGGAAGGGCAGGGTGTTCGTTGTTACCAAAAATGACGAAGATAATGCCGACTTTGCCAAAACTTTACAGGGGCTGAAAGAGAAATTCGGGGGAGTTGTCTGCGAATTTTCGGACCGGGCGGGTCTTTCCGAGTTGATTGCGGAAACGGACGAGGCGCTTATGGAAAAATTCTTCGGCGGCGAAGAATTTACCGATGAGGAATTTTCAAAAGGGTTACGCGCCGGGATTGCGAGCGGTGTAATCGCGCCTGTAATTGCTGTTACTGCATTTTCGGGCGATGGAATCGAAGCATTGCTTGATTTAATCGTGAATGCGTTCCCGTCGCCGATTGATGTAGAGGGTGAACCGACTGCGGACGGTAAAAAAGTCAAGTACGACGAATCCTCGCCGCTATCGTCATTTGTGTTTAAAACGATTGCAGACCCGTTTGTCGGGAAAATGAGCTTTGTTAAAATTGTTACCGGTTCGCTTAATTCAAAAACCGAGCCGACCAACTCAAGGACGGGCGAAGTAGAACGATTCGGCAAATTGCTCGCAATTAAAGGCAAAAAACAAGAAGATTTAGCTGAGGCGTTTGCGGGGGATATAGTAACTATTACAAAACTGTCGGCGACTACCGGGGATGCACTCTGCCAAAGCGGGAAGACTGTCGAGTTTGCGCAGATTGAGTTCCCTGTGGCTTGTTTCTTCCAAGCTATTTCCGCAAAAGGGAAAGGCGATGAAGCTAAGATAAGCGGCGCGATTCAAAAAATATTAGAAGAAGACAAGGTTTTGAGCTATGTCAACAATTCCGAAACACGTCAGCGTGTTATAGGGGGATTGGGCGACCAGCACCTTGATGTTACCGTGAATAAAATGAAAACCAAATTCGGCGTTGATGTTGAATTAAAGCCGCCTGTAATTGCGTACAGGGAGACAATTCGCAAGAAAGTCACCAATATAGAGGGTAAGCATAAAAAACAATCCGGCGGCGCAGGTCAATTCGGCGTTGTAATCATGGAGTTTGAGCCGCATGGTGAAGACGAGCTGATTTTCCAAGAAAGAGTAGTGGGCGGCAGTGTACCCAAGCAATTCTTCCCCGCAGTTGAAAAAGGCTTAAAAGAAAGTGTACTTCACGGAGTTGTCGCGGGTTATCCCGTGGTGCGACTGAAGGCAACATTGGTTGACGGGAAATATCACCCGGTTGACAGTAAAGAGGTTGCGTTTGTCCAAGCGGCGCGGTTAGCATTTAAGGCGGGAATGAAGGAGGCTACCCCATGCTTGCTTGAGCCTATTCTCGCTCTCAAGATTTTTGTCGGAAACGAGAACACCGGTGATGTTATGGGGATTGTAAACAAGCGGCGCGGCTCCGTTTTAGGCACAAATCCGGTTGGGAACAATATGACACAAATTGATGCGGAAATGCCGCAAGCGGAAACAACCGACTTCGCACTCGTCATTTTGCAGATGACCAAAGGTCTGGGAAGTTTTACTCAAGAATTTTCAAGGTATCAAGAGCTTCCCCAAATGCTTGAGGCAGAGGTTATTGCAAACGCACCTAAGTACAGCCATGATGAATAATATAATAAAAATAAGAAAGGAACAGTGTAAAAGTGAGCAAAAGCAGCAAAAGAAATAAAGCGTTGCGCAGGGAGGCGGCGTTAAAAAAATCTAGGCGCAATAAAATACTGATTGTGCTTGCCTGTCTGTTGGTGGCGGCGGGAATAGTCGCCTTTATATTTATTCAAAACGCAGTAAGAGGCAAAGCGGAAATATACAGCGCGGGCGGGCAATCGGTTCATTTGTACGAAAACGGAAACTTCACCGCCAATATGTCCCACGGAGCGAACAAAAAAGGCACATACACAAAATCCTCCGAGGATGCCGAAGGAAGAGTAAGCGTTTATTTCAAAGTCGCAAACAGCACTGTAGAAGGCGTGATTGAAGATGGACGTTTGAGTCTGCCGACTGAATGGGACGATGGCCACGGACACGGAAGCGTGTTGACTAAAACTAATTAGACTAAACAAACCGGCACTGCTGTGAAGTAGTGCCGGTGAAAAGGTACTTAGAACCTGTCTTTAAATCAAGAAAGGAACGTGGTGAACCGCGATTTTCACTGTTCGGCTACGTCAAGCAAAGCTTGCTCTTGGTAGCTTTGGTGCGTTCGGTAAACCACACATGGTGTGTTACATGAAAAAAACACTAAGCATACTCCTAATCACAGCAATACTTGTATCTTCTATACCGCTCACTGTTTCGGGGGCATCCGCGCCGACAAAACAATATGTCTTGTTCGCCGCGGGGGAAAATGCGTTACAACTGAACACAACCGAGACAACTATAGTCGGTAATGTGTATACGGGCGGCGATTTAAACGCATATAGTATAGTCGATATTGACGGCAAAGCTGAGGCAGTCGGGCGGCTCAAAAAACACGAAAATAATACCTTTAATGCGGTTCGCTTTATCGGTGGGCAACCGTATGAAACCGTCGGGATTAATGCGGAAACCGGCGAAGCGGAAATTATTACCGAGTATTCCCGCGGGAGCGAGCCACGTGAATACCCGCATTTTACCGAGGCTGTCGCGGATTCGCTCGGCGATGACTTTGTGACACATCAATGGTGGCAGACTTACAGCGGCACTAATGTCGCCAACAATGCCCCTGTTTATGCGCAAAGCGGGCTGCAATTCACCGGGAATACCATCACCCTGCAGGATACGATTATTTCCGAAAATCACCTGCTTATAAGTGCCTCAAACGCGCTTACTACTGTGAAAAACGGGGAAGTCAACCTGCTCGTCAAAAACGGCAATATCGGTATTCATGTCGAAAGCATGGCTCTAAACGGTATAATTTACGCGCCGAACGGCACTGTGCAAATTACGGGCACAAATATCAACATAAACGGCGTGATTATTGCGAAAGAAATTTTAATCAGTGCGACGAATTTTGCGATTAGTGAAAACCCCGATTTATCCCTTGCCGAACACATTTTAAGCGGGATTGTCGAACCCGAACCCGCCGAATTTGACGTTTACGGCAACCTGTTTTACACCAACAGGGGCGACTCCGTCATAATCGAGGGGTTGGCGAATCCGAACATTAAAAATGTCGTAATTCCCGATAAAATAGGCGGATTCCAAGTTATGGAAATTGCGGCGGGCGCGTTTATGGACACATCGATTACGTCTGTAACGCTCCCCGAAAGTCTTAGGTTTATCGGAAAATTTGCGTTTTCGGGGGCTACTGAACTTGCCGAGATAACGATTCCCGCCGGTGTCACGAGCATAGGTGACGCGGCGTTTGAAAGCTCCGGGATTTCGTCCGTCACTTTTGTTGCGGGCGATGATGAGGAGGGGTTGAGCATAGGCATGGCGGCGTTTGCGGGGTGTGCCGCGCTTACTTCAATTGCGCTTCCCGATAGGGTTTTGGAGGTTGGGGCTTATGGGTTTACTCGCTCCGGGCTTGTATCGGTGGAGATTGGTGCGGGGATTACGAGCATTCCTGCGGGCGTTTTTGAGGATTGTGAGGGGCTTGTGGACGTTATAATTCCCGATAATGTTGAGCGTATCGGCGATTTGGCGTTTGCGAATTGTGTCAACCTTGGTGAGATTGATTTGCCTGATGGGGCGGTTGTTAGTGAGACGGCGTTTTATATAGCCGATACGTCAATGCCCACCATAAGTGCTGAAATTTGCACAACAGAAAGGAAGGTTAAGTACTATAATGACCAGGATATTAACGATAATTTTAGATATGATTTCGTTGTAACAGGTGGCATCAATGATATTAAGGGCAATCTTGAATTGCCACCTCACCCATCCCCATTTTTAGCTGAATATGTGTTTGTATACAAGAGAGACCAAGAAAAACTCAGTATCAGCGGTTTTTTAGGAGACATATGGGGAGCAGGTAATTTACTCGCAACGCAAGACTATGTTTCGGGTGCATCAAACATTCGGGTAACCGGAGACCAAGTGAGTTATTTTGGATGGTGTGAGCGTGGTTGTGGCGCAATGTGTGTACCTGCCGAATCGTGTTCTTTGGGTCATTTATGGGGCGAGTGGGAAACGACAACTGCCGCCGCTTGCTATACCGATGGATTGCAGATAAGATTTTGCTCACATTATAGCTGTACGACTACTGATACACGCCCGATAGAAAAGGGACACATTTGGCTATCATGGAGAATAGATATTTATGAAACTTGTGATGCCGATGGGATAGAAATAAGGAATTGCTTCCGTCTAAGCTGCGATGAATACGAAACGCGTCCGATTGATGCTATGGGGCATTTATGGGGAATAAATTGGACGGTGACAGTCGCCGCAACTTGCACCACGGACGGTGTGGAATCAAGAGTTTGCTTACGTCAGCGATGCACGGACATTGATACACAGGCTATCTCGGCGTTCGGTCATTCATGGGGCGACAATTGGGAAACAACAAGACTCCCTACCGTGGATATGCCGGGGATTCAAACAAGAAAATGCATGGTTGAGGATTGTTATGAGATACAAACAAGCGAGATACCAATGTTGGGTCACCCTTGCTCGGAAGGGCATTTATGGGGAGAACCGGAAATCGAACCCGCTTCTTGCTCAACACCAGGCGAGAGCGTAAGAATTTGCAATCGTTGCGATGAATTTGAACCCCCGACTACAATTCCCCCGTTGGGTCATGATTGGGGGGCATGGGTGGAAACGCTTGCAACTTGCGAAGAACAGGGAGAACGATTCAGCGTTTGTTTGCGATGTGAACAAAAAGACATCCTCGCAGTCTACCCCGAATTAGGTCACGACATGGACTATTTGGAAGTGGTGGAATTTCCAACTTGCTTTGAAGAAGGCGTAATGAAAGTCAGTTGCACCCGCTGTGCCGAGTTTGAATTACAACCTATTGACAAAGCACAACACGTTTGGCGGTTTACAAACCTTACAAGGTATGCGGTTAAAAACGAACCGGGAGAGCTTGGGCGAGAGTGTAATAACTGCGATGCAAAATCCACAGTCGCTTACTATGGTTATAAATTGGGCGATATTGACGGAAATGCAAAACTTGACATTTTTGACGTTCTTGAAATACTAAAGTATATCACCAAATTCCGGAATGCCATACAGTATTGCTGTGATTTGTACAACTGCCCATTGCCAAATCACGCACCATGGGTTGCTTCATTAATTACACCGCGTTCACAAACGATTGTTGGTGAACCTACAATTTTCGATGTGTTGGAAATTTTGAAGTTTATTGTAGGTATGCCGAGCGAGCCGCTCGACCCGATTTGGTTGTTGTCCCCCTATGTGGGGTGGCAACAACCGGGGGGTGAGTCGATATGAAAAAATTTATATCTATTTTAATTAGTTTTACGACTATAATTTCAACAATGCCGATTCTGCCTAAGATATCAGCGGTAGTTTTGCTACTTGAACGCCATGACATAACAAATGAAAAGCTTGCAGAAATGGTGGAGTGCGGAGAAATCCCACTGGATACTATTCTATTAGCTTTAGAAAGCGATGGGATCACAGACTTTTCTCCTCTCGCCAATCTCGAACGACTAAGCGCATTAATTTTAATGAGCAATCGACTCAACAACCTTACGCCTTTAAGTGAATTTTCGGGATTGACAAGGTTGACTTTAGTGGGCAACCAAATCAGCGACCTTACTCCTATAAGCAACCTTACAGAATTACAAACACTATCTTTGTCCGGCAATCAAATCAGCGACCTTTCGCCTATAAGCGGATTGCCTTTGCATACATTAAGTTTGTTCTACAACCACCAAATTAGAGATTTTACCCCGCTTAAATCTTTGCCGAATTTGCGAATTATGGATTTGATTAATGACACTACTATAAGTTTTGAACAAATAAAAGCCCTCCAAAAAGAGCTACCGGACTGCGAAATCCGCCACAATGCAAAACCTACACCCGGTCACGTCCTCGGCAACTTGGATATTACTATTTTTGACGCGCTTGAGATTTTGAAGTATATAGTAGGGATTGATAATGCGATTGATAACGATGCAATGGCGTTGGAAGCGGCGTTGATTGTGAGCGATGATGTTCCCGGGATTTTCGATGTGTTGGAGGTGTTGAAGTATTTGGTTGGGATGGATGGGGTGTTGAAGGAGCATTATACCCCGAAAGGACAAGAAGGTTATGAATAAACTCATGTCAGTGTTTTTTGCAGTTACGTTTACAATTACAATATTACCAAATGTTGCAATGTTCGCAGAAGAAGTGCGTGTTACTATAAGGAGTGGCGGAATAACAAATGAGCAACTCGCTGAAATGGTGGCAAACGGTGAAATACCATACAATGTTACTCACTTAGATTTAAGCGGGGATTGGACATTAGATAGCGGTAATTTCACTATTAACGGCAAAATCAGCGACATTACCCCTTTAAGAGATTTAACGAATTTGCGGGAATTGGATCTGTCGTTCAACCAAATCAGCGACCTTTCACCATTGTATAGGTTGACGAATTTGCGGAGCTTGCATTTGAAATTTAACCAAATCAGTGATATATCGCCTTTATGTATGATGTTCCGCTTAGAATATTTGGATTTAAACACAAACCCGCTCAGAGATATTTCGCCTTTGTATGATAGATTACCGGGGTTAGTAAATTTGCAAACATTGAGTTTATTGATTACCCCAATCACCTACGAACAAATAAAAGCCCTCCAAAAAGAACTGCCGGACTTACGAATCTACCACAATGCAAGACCTACACCCGGTCATGTCCTCGGCAACTTGGATATTACTATTTTTGACGCGCTTGAGATTTTGAAGTATATAGTAGGGATTGATAATGTGATTGATAACGATGCAATGGCGTTGGAAGCGGCGTTGATTGTGAGCGATGATGTTCCGGGGATTTTCGATGTGTTGGAGATACTCAAATTTTTGGTTGGGATTGATGGAATATTAAAAGAGCTTTACAGCCAATAGAAGAGGAGGGGTTATGAAGAAACTAATATTAATTATTATGATTGTTGTGCTTTTTGTTGCAACGCTATCAATTGTTGCAACGCTATCAACGAGTGCGTTTGGACCGAATTCGTTTATACGGCATGATATAACCAATGAGCAGCTTGTTGAAATGGTGGAGAACAATGAAATATCGCAATGTCTTACATGGATGATGTTAAGCGGCAGTGAATTCACAGATGCTACACCTTTGGCTATGC
>Ga0099364_10001616_pt1 | contig 36765 bp, 34 predicted proteins | sample TergutTh196P3_FD_73070 | JGI IMG/M metagenome (GOLD analysis project Ga0099364, IMG submission 73070) | Microcerotermes parvus P3 segment gut microbial communities from Pointe-Noire, Republic of the Congo - Th196 P3 | ecosystem: Host-associated > Arthropoda: Insects > Digestive system > Gut ... | reverse complement strand
GACGTGTGCTCTTCCGATCTCCCCGCCAAGGGACGAAGTCCCCTGGACCCCTTTAAGGGGTTCCAAGGGGCTGCGCCCCTTGGCGGGTCCGGGCAGAGCCCGGGGTTTTGGTTTTGATTTGGAGGAATCATATATGTCGATTTGTTATATGAACGGCGAGTGGAAACCGACCGGCGAATGCGCTTTGCCCGTCACCGATCTCTCGATACAGAGGGGCGTGGGCGTGTTCGACAGCGTGAGGTATTACGGCGAGAAGGCCTTCGCGATAACCGCCCACATGAACCGATTGGAGGAAGGCGCCCGTGCCGTGGGGATCGACGTGGAGGACGGAACGATAATCGCCGGCCTGACGCGAGCCGTCCGCGAGGGAGGAACACATCCGGATCGCCCGATGAAAGACATTTGTATCGCCAAGCTGTACATTACCGGAGGCGACGTCGTAAAGCGCGGCCTTTTTCCCAACCCGAGGCATTTCGTGATATTGGAGGAGTACGCCCTGGTATCGCCCGAGGAGCTCAATGCGGGCGCCGCCCTCCAGCCGACGACGGAGCGCCGCCCTTATCCTCTGGTGAAGAGCATAAATTACATGTTCGGCCTCATGCAGGGAGCCGGACGCGACGACATCCTCGAATGCCTTTACTGCCCGGACGGGTATGTAACCGAGACGCTTCGCAGTTCGTTCTTCATATGCAAAGACGGAAAAATCATCACTGCCCCGCTCGGGCAGGTGCTCGGCGGTGTGACGAGAAACATCGTCATCGAGCTCGCCCGCGCGAACGGGTTTTCCGTCGAAGAGAGGTGTCCCGAGGTATCGGAGCTTTCGATCTGCGACGAGGCGTTCGTCACCAGCTCCGGCAAGGAGGTACTGCCGGTAGTCCGCATAGGGGAAACGCGCATCGCGAACGGCAAACCCGGCCCTGTAGCGGCACAACTGCTAAAACTTTTCCGGGAGAATTACTCAAAATGGTTGGATAAATAAAAATGCCAAAGATTGAAGCTGTCGGTGATGAACTGCTTACTTTGATTAAAAAAACCCCGGGATTCCCGGGGTTTTGTGGTTGGGAGCGCTCAAGCCACAGTGTTCAGATTCTGTCCGATGCCCGATAGTCCCAGCAATTGATCCAGTAAGTTCTTCTGAAGCTCTGCCGTGGTGTCCATAACCTTGGCCGCGACCGCCGTTCCGATCTGCGCTCCGATAGCTGCGGATTGCATATCTACGGCGCCTTTAACCATTTCCATCATAGGCATCACCTCCTCCGATGCGCTCCATTATTATTGTCGGCTATCACTTGTCCGTTTCCAATCTCTTCATAAACGGCTTAATGAAATCGATGGGTATCGGGAATACGGTCGTCGAGTTTTTGTCGACCGATATTTCGCGCAGCGTCTGGAGATAGCGCAACTGTAGCGTGACCGGCGAGCGGTCCATCGTTTCGGCGGCTTGCGTCAGCTTTTCGGCGGCTTGCAACTCTCCCTCGGCGGAGATTATCTTCGCCCGCCTCTCACGCTCCGCCTCGGCCTGACGGGCCATCGCGCGTTTCATGCCATCCGGCAATTCCAATTCTTTGACCTCCACCGCGCTGACCTTTATACCCCAGGGGTCAGTGCGCTCGTCGATTATCTGCTGCAACTCGATGTTAATCTTGTCCCGCGCGGAAAGCACCTCGTCCAGTTCGGCGCGGCCTATCACGGAGCGAAGCGTTGTCTGCGAGAGCTGGCTCGTCGCTAAAATGTAATCCTCCACCTCCACCAGCGATCTTGACGGTTCGATTACGCGGAAGTACACGACCGCGTTCACCTTGATGGGGACGTTATCGCGGGTAATGACCTCCTGCACCGGCACATCCAGCGTCACGACACGGAGGTCGGCGCGCGCCGTGCGATCCACCCACGGAATGATCAGGCAGATACCGGGGCCCTTAGCGCCCAAAAGGCGCCCGAGGCGGAAAACGATGAGCCTCTGGTACTCAGGCACGATCTTCACCGCAGATGACAGGATCATCAGCAATATCAGGATACCGCCCAACAGCATACCGGAATTGAACATAGCGTCGAAAAGAAAATTCATAATGATAAACCCCCTTGTATTTATTAACTCTTAACTCTCAACTTTATTTACCGGCTTCACCGATAAGGTCATCGAGTCCACTTTCAAGACCTCCACCTCGTCGCCGGGTAACAACGATCCGTAACGCTCGGCACAAGACACCTGCCAGTATTCTCCGTGCACCAACGCCATTGCCGCGCCGGATTCGGATATGTGCGCGACGCGCGCTATTTTACCCACCAGGCTTTCTATCCCCGACGAGGGTTTTTTCCTGAATGCTTTGTATATCAGCCTCATCACTATTAATAGTATAAGACCCATCGTGATCGTAACGCCGAAGATAAAACCCGTCGATACGTTCAGGAATGCGCCGCCCGGCGTGCGGAACATCAGAAATCCCCCAAAGAGCATCGCGATTATGCCGGGGACGGCGAGTATTCCGACGCCTCCCATCGCAAAGTCCGCAGCTACAATAATAAGGCCCCCTATCAACAGAAATACGCCGGCGAAGTTGACCGGCAGCACCCGCAAGCCGTAGCCTGCTATGAGAAGCAGCACCACTCCGGTCGTACCCATGACAAAACCGCCGGGCGATCTGATCTCCAGCATGAGCAGGATAATTCCCGCAATAAGCGCTATGTAAGCGATGTCGGGACGCGAGAACACCTCCAGCGCTCGAAAACGAAAACCCATTTCAAGGTGCTTTATCTCGACGCCGTCAAGAGAGACCACCCTCTCGTCGCCCTTTACCCTTATCGTCATGCCGTTTATCTTGCTTATCAATTCGCGCTCGTCACCGGCAATGACGTCTATCACGTACTGTTCGTAAGCTTCCTCTGCCGTCAGCGATATGCTGTCGCGAACCATGCTCTCGGCCACGTCCGCGTTTCGGCCGCGCGCGGTCGCGAACGATCGCATCTTGGCCAGCAGATCGTTCACTACCTTGCGGTCCATTTCGCTGTTCTCTATATCCCCGCCGGATCCGGTGACCGGGTGCGCCGCGCCTATGTTGGTTTCCGGGGCCATCGCGGCTATGTGCGCTGCCTGCACTATGAAAGCGCCCGCCGACGCGGCGTGTGCCCCCGACGGCGCAACCCACACCACCACCGGAATATCCGACTCCCCTATGCGCGACATTATCCCGGACATCGAATCGACAAGCCCGCCGGGGGTGTTCATTTTGAACACGAGCACGGCGTCTCCCCCGCCGATTTCCTCAAACACGCTATCCACGTACTCCTCCATCGGGACGCCCACGATGCCCGTCATCGGCGCGAAATAGACGGTGGTAACCCCCGGAACGGAGGTTCCGGGCGAATCATCCCGAAGCGCTCCGCTGATACTCGCCGCCGATGTGAGGATCAAAGCGAAAATCAATGTTAGAATAACGGTCTTTTTCATTTTATCAATCTCTCCGCCATCTGCGATAACGCGAACACCTTTATGACGCGTATGCCGAGTTCTTCGGGAACTGTGACCTTTTCCCGCGCGCTTATTACCACGTTCTTGAAACCGAGCCGGGACGCCTCGCGTATGCGAAGATGGGTACGGCTCGCGGGCCGCACCTCCCCCGCAAGGCCAACTTCGCCGACCAAACACGTGTCCGGCGGTATCGGCGCGTCCCTCAACGACGATGCCAGCGCCGCGCATATCGAGAGGTCTGCTGACGGGTCCTGAAGCGACAAGCCGCCCGCCACGTTGACGTAAACGTCGCTGCTCCTCGATAATATACCACATCTTCGCTCCAATACGGCGAGCAAAAGCTGTAATCTGTTCGCGTCGATGCCTCGCGCGGTCCTTTTGGGATACGGAAACGGAGTCGCGCAAGAGAGCGCCTGTATCTCGGCGGCAAGAGGCCGCGAACCCTCCAGCGCCACGCCAACCGCAACGCCGGGTACAGCGGCGCCATCCCTGTTCCAATACAGATGGCTTGGGTCCCGCACGGGTTCGAGCCCACCCTCGCCCATCTCGAAGATACCCAGTTCGTCTGTGCTGCCGTATCGATTCTTTTCCGCGCGGAGCAATCTGTGCGACGACGAGCGTTCTCCCGAGAACAGCAAAACGACGTCCACCATGTGCTCCAATATTTTGGGGCCCGCTATCTGCCCCTGTTTCGTGATGTGGCCGACCATCACCGTCGGCACTCCGTTACGTTTCGCGGCGTCCGACGAAATAGACGCAACCGACCTCGCCTGGCTCGGCGAACCCGCCCAGCCGCTCTCGTCGTCCAGCCTGAACGCCTGCACGGAATCGATGACCAGAAAATCGTAGCCCCTCGACGCCTCCAACATTGCTGGCAAGTCGGTCTCGCAGACTATGTCGACGTTGCGCTCCGTTACACCTAGCCTCCGCGCGCGAAGCGCTATCTGTCCCGCAGACTCCTCGCCGGATATGTAGAGCGCTTTGCGGCCGGCCACCGCCATCGCGGCGCAAGCCTGCAACAGCAGGGTGGATTTCCCAACGCCCGGTTCGCCGCCCAGAAGCGCCACTCCGCCGCGTATCCATCCGCCGCCCAGCACGCGGTCGAGTTCCTCTATGCCGGAGGATATGCGATCCTCCGGGACGACGTCGACGCTCGATATCGGTTCTATGTTTGTCGAAATCGGGCCGGAGGGGGAACGGGTTTCGCGAAGCGGCTGTTCGGAGGCCATGGTCCCCCACTCGCCGCAACCGGGGCATCGCCCGACCATAGTGAGGCTGACGTAACCGCATTCGGCGCACCTGTATCTGACCGACGGGCGTTTTGCCGCTTTTACCATGCCTTACCTCACCCCCATGGCCAGTAGACCCTGCGCTTATCCCTGCCCTGTACCGCCATCTTGATCTCGTCGAAGGAAGGGCGCGCCAGGCGCATCTTCGTGCAATTCGAACGGCTTATGGTGTCGAGAGTATGCGAGTCGGACGAACGCAGAAAAGTTTTCGACGGGTATCGGGCGCGCCATTCGGAAGCCTCTAAGGAATCGATACGCCATGACAGTTCTATCGCTCCGACGGGATAGTCCTCCGGCATCGGGCCGAGAACGGCGGGATAAGCGAAAGCCTGTCTGTTCACGTGCGCCATTATCGTTATCGCGCCCATTCCGTTCGCGCGCCCCACTATCGTGTCGATACCGTATCCCGTGCCCTGAACCAGCAGTATGTCCTCCATCCTGACGATGTCGTCGTTGGAATCGAGGACGACCTGGTATCCGAACGCCTCGGGATCGTTACGGATGGGCGGCATTTTTTTCCAGAGCCACTCCTTGAAGCTCATTGTTTCTTCAATGTTCGGAAATACCGTTACGACGTGTATATCCTCCGCGCTCTGCGCTTCCATCGCGGGAAGGATGACGGGATTGCCGTCCGCGGCGAGCTCCACCGCCCGGAAGTTGTCGCAGGCGTTATGGTCGGATATGGCGAGAACGTCGATGCGGGCTTCGCGCGCGCGGGCTACGATATCCCGCGCGCCCATCTCCAGTTCCCCGCAGGGAGAGAGGGCGGTGTGAACGTGAAGGTCCACCCAATAATCGTTCAGTCCTCCCGTCAATCGCTCACCCCTCCAGACCGAGTCGCCCCAAAACCAAGCATATGCCGTACATACTCGGCGCTGCCGTGATAAGCGTGATGTTCTCCTTCTCGCATCTGTCCTTGAGATCGGGCATCGGGTCCCTGCCGGACGCGATTATGATCAGCGGAATGTCCTTGAGGACGGCGACCGCCGCGACGTTCAAGTGCGTCTGTATCGTGACCCAGGCCGCCTCGTCGGAGTCGCTCCCCATTACGAAACTCAGCAGGTCGCCCACCGCCGCCCTCTCGACGGGCCTGTCAAAATCCCCGCGCACATGAATCGTAGCGCCGAGGGCCTCGCATATCTCATTGATGGTTGCCTCAGACATCAGGTAACACCTCCATCCGCTTTGAATTATATCAGGTTGGCGGGAAACGGGATTCATAAGATGCTCCCGTAATTTCGTTTGCCGTGCCGTGGTATCGTTCTTGAACTATGCAGGCGGAAAAAATCCGCGTTACCTGCGGGATTTTTTTACATAAACCCTGACGCAACCGTCCTCGCCCGTGCCGTCGGGTGTTTTCAGCGCGCCGATCATTCCCAACAGACCGCCGGCCACGAAGTCGGCGACGAAATCCTTCATCGGCAATTCATTATCGCCAATATATACCCGCGCGCTGCGGGACGAAAGTTCGGCCTTGTCCGCGACGACCGACGCGAGGCGGTCCAGGTCGTTTGCCCCATACCTCCTGCCATCGCCCTCCCGGTGACGGTCATACACGGCGAATATCCCCGGCGCTTCAGGCGTGTCCTCGTCCGGACGGGCGACCCATATTTTAGGAAGGATGAGGTCTTTGCCTCCTTCCAGTATCACGACGCCGGCGGTGGGGAAAAATCTTCCGGCGGCTTCGTATGGGTCGGTTTGGAGGCTATTGGGCGAGTCCGGCGACTCTATCTCCATTCTGAATCCGTCGCCGCCCCACAGCACGGAGGGAGTTCCGGCCGCCGTGACGGAACCGGAGTCGGTGTCCGCAGGCGAAAGCACGTTCTCCCCCGTGCGCTTTATGTAACCGACCGAAAAGCCGCGCGCGGACAGAGCGCGGATCAACTCGCGGCAGAGGATGGTCTTTCCCGAATCCTTGTAACCGGATACGGCAACAATTTTCACGATCTACACCGCCTTTTTAGAATTTATACCCGCCCATGCTTCGCACCGCGCCGCGCCACTCCGGGCTGTCTATGGCGTCCGACAGATATTTCGCGGCGGGGTGTCCATCGAACTCTTCTGAGAAAACGAGCTCATACGGTTCGTTCGCGACCGGTATGAAATGAAGCCCGAGGGCGTCGGCGGCCGCCTTGATGCCGAGCGTCGCGTCGGCTGTGCCGGAGGCGACCTTGTTGGCCGCTTCGAGATGCGTTATGGAAATCCTGTCATACCCAGGCAGATTCGACGGCGGGATTTTTTTCTCGCCCAGCATGTAGTCGAGCAGAACACGCGTACCGGCCCCCGGCTGCCTGTTTTCGAACATAACGCCGCCCGAAGCCAGGTCGTCGAACGAGCGGATGTTCTTCGGATTGCCCGATTGGGTGATGATGCCCTGCTCGCGGTTGAATATCCGCATTCTTCTCCAGTTCCGCCCTCGGGCGAACTGTTCGATGAAGCAGGTGTTATACTCCCCGGATGCCGGGTCCAGAAGATGCGCGGCGGCAAGATGCGCCTCTCCCCTGCCCAGGGCGGCAAGTCCGGCCATACTGCCGACGGCTCTTATTACAAGCTCGGCGCCGTGGCGCGCGACAAAGGACACTAACAAACCGAAAGCCGGATCGTCCGACCCTTGAAACAACAACCGCTCCGCCGGATTCACGCGCCGGGAAAGCATGACGGTCACGCCTGAACCCTTAGGCATCTCCAGGCTCTCCTCCGGGACGACAACGATACCGTCGCTCTCCGAAAGAGCACGCAGGACGCTCGCCCCCGACGACAGCGGCCAGCATAATGTTCTCCCGCCCACACTGGCGCATTTTACCCGGAGCCACTCCCCAATCCCCGACGGCGACGAGTGGTTCGTCATCAATTCGGCTTCGAGCGCGCCGGTCGAACCGATAGCTTCGGCGACGTATCCACTGCCGCTAACTTCCACCCTCTCACCCGACATGACCTTAAGCAGCGGATAGACCAGCGACCACAGCGTTACGGCGCATGACATCGGAAAGCCCGGGATACATACGACCGGACGCCCTTCAATGTCGGCGGCCATCGCGGGGCGGCCCGGTTTCATCCTGACGTACCTGAAAAGTATCCGCCCCAGTTCGCCGAAAATTTCCGCCGAGTGATCCCGCTTTCCCTTCGCCGAACCTGCCGAGAGCAGTACCACATCGTAATCGCGCACGGCCCTGCGGAGGGCGTCCCTTATCGTGTCCGGATCGTCCGGCAGTATTGGGGACACCGTCAACTCGTAACCCCATTTTTTGAATATCGCGGCGGCGTAAGCGGAATTGCTCTCGACGACCAAACCCGCCTCGACGCGTTCGCCGCCGAGCCAGCGTTCCGGGGTAATTATCTCGTTCCCGGTCGGGATGAATATCGTCTTCGGCCTCGGTACCACCGGCGCCTTGCCGATCCCCGCGCACAGAAAAAGCGAAGCGAGCGCGGGTGTGACCGTCTCCCCCAGGCAGGCAATGAGAGCGCCCTTCATAACGTCCTCGCCGACCGCTCGCACGTTCTCCCCTTGTACCATGCTCTTGTAAATTTTTATCGCGTTTTTTGCTCCGTTACTTTCGTCATCAACGGAGGTATCCTCGACCATCGCGACGGAGTCGGCGTCGCCGACCGGCGCTCCCGTGTTTACCCACGCGAAATTCCCGCCGTCCAGGACCACCGGTGTCGCGGGCGTCGCTCCCGCCGTGAGGTCCGACATGAGCGCGTAACCGTCCACCGCGCTGGCCGCGTAATGGGGCACGTTGCGAAGAGAGATCACATCCTCTGCGAGGATCAATCCCAGTGCGTCGCCGGGCGGTATCGCGGCGCGTCCGGCAGATGCCGCGAACGCTTCCGTCAATATCCGCGCGGCGTCCTTAAGCGAGCAGTGCTGGGGGTAGGTCACCATATCCATATTTCGGCGCTGTCTCCTTTACGCAAGGTTTCCACATCGGGACGCATCCTTATGAATCCGTCCGCCTCCGAGAGGGCCGACACGTAACCCGATTTTGCCGCGAGAGGACGAATCCGTCCGCTTTCTATCCGCGCCGGGACGAACTCGTCCGGCCCGGTGCGCCCGTGTACGTCAAACGCGAGCGGCAGTCTGAGGTACATACCCGGAAAAATCTTACGCGCCCCGATCATCCGCATCATGAGGGGCAGGATGACAAAGACGGCCGCCACCACGCAGGAAGCCGGATGTCCCGGAAGTCCCGCGACAAGTTTTTTTGAGCGGACGCTGCCGCCGATGATCGTCGGCTTTCCCGGAACCATATTTATGCCCCGCACCAGCAAGCCGGTATCGGAGAGGGATTCAACGACGGCGGCGGTGTGGTCTCGGGTCCCGACGGACGAACCGCCGGAGAGCAGTATCACGTCGCACTCCGAGGCCGCAGTCTCGGCGGCGCGGCGCAAATTATCGAGCGAATCCTCCACTATGCCGTATGACTTGAACCCGAAACCGTACCTCGCGCAAAGCGCGCAAAGCATATGCGAGTTGGAATCCCTCACGCATCCGCGAGGCGCAGGCGAGGCGTCAGCCGGCACGATCTCGTCGCCGGTGGAAAACACGCCGACCGTAACATCGGCCACCGGCACATCGGGAAATCCGAACGCCGCCAACATTCCGGCGCGCGCGCATTCGATTACGTCGCCCCTTTGGACGAGCACGTCACCCATCCGACGCTCCTCGCCCTCGAACACCATGTTCTCACCCCGCGATACAGCGCGGCGAACCTCAAGCCATCCGCCCGATTCCTCGGCGTCCTCAATCATCACGACTGCGTCGGCCCCTTGCGGCAGCATTCCGCCGGTCGCTATCGACGCCGCCATGTCACCGGATATTTCGAACCCCGGCGTCTCGCCCATCGATATGTCCCCCACAATGCGTAAAAAAGACGGCGAACCCGGATAAGCCCCGGCGGTCGCGCCGCTTCGCAGAGCATATCCGTCCCTCAGGCTCCGGTCGAACGGAGGCATCGGCTCGCCCGCCGTTATCTCCCTCGCGGCCCTCAGGCCAAAAGCGGCGTCGAGCGGCAGAGTTTTCTCGCGTAAGGTCCAGGGGAATCCGAGCGCGTCACTCACAAGGCCGATACATACGTCTATCAGCTTCGTCTCCTCGACGAAATTTCTCATGAAAGCCCCCCTTATCCCTTATCCGGTTTACACCAGCCAACCATCCGTCATTATAGCCGATTGATACGGGAGAGGACCGACGCCCTGTTTTTTTAGAAAAAAAATTATTAATATTTAAAAAAATCTTGACATATGAAGAAAGATAAACTATTGTTCTGAGAGTCGGGGGTACTCGGCGATAACAATTTGTTGGGAGGCAACACGATTTGAAAAGCAACGGCACAGTGAAATGGTTCAACGCGACAAAAGGCTACGGGTTCATTACGACCGATGAGGGAAGTGATGTTTTCGTACACTTCAGCGCGATTCAGGGAGAGGGATTCAAAACGTTGGACGAGGGTCAGAAAGTTTCTTTCGAGATCACTCAAGGTACGAAGGGTCCGCAGGCTTCTGACGTTGTGAAGATCTAGTTCATATTGTGACGGTGTAGTTTAAGTTTTTTTCGATTAAATTACAAATGATCATGATGATTGCCACGGGAGACGATCTGCATCGTCTCCTGTTTTATATTATTGCGGATTTTATTCTACGGAGGAATTTTGATGTCAATATTTGAAGCGAAAAAAGTGCCGTTGGAAAAACTACGGAAGAGGACAGAGGCGTCGTCGTTGGGGTTTACAACCACGGACGAATTGACGCGCAACGAGCAGCTCATCGGCCAAAAAAGGGCTGTGAGCGCCATCTCCTACGCCCTGGAGGTCGGCCAGAAAGGTTACAACCTCTTCGTGGTCGGGGACCCCGGAAGCGGAAGAACCACATACACGCTGCGACAACTGAAGGAACGGGCGGCGAAGATGGAGTCGCCGGACGACTGGATATACCTGTACAATTTCGACGAGCCGGGCGAGCCCATCGCGGTAAACCTGCCGGCGGGGTGGGGGAAGAAACTCGCCTCCGCGATGGAAGACCTCGTGGAGGATCTCAAGACAAATCTTGGCAAGGCATTCGACAACAGCGAATACGAGGACAGCAAGGCGTCTCTTGTTAAGAGTTTCCAGGAAAACGTCGGCGAGTTAATGGAGTCGCTCAGGTCTTACGCGAAGGAGAAAAATTTTACGATAAAAAGGACACCGCAGGGTTTCGTCAACCTGCCGATGATCAAAGAGGAAACGGCGAAAGACGAGGAGGCGGCGGGAGAGGACGGCGAAACCGTATCCGAGGAGAACGGATCACACGAACACGCGCCTGCGGCAAGAGAGATGCAGCCAGAAGAGTTCGAAAAGCTGTCGGAGGACGAACAGAACGAAATCCAGAAAAAATCCGACGATATAGCGGTCCACACGTTGGAGACACTTCGCACCATGAGGGAACGCGAAAAAGACCTCAAGGAGCGCATCAGGGAACTTGACGGCGAAATATGCCGAACCGCGATCCAACCCGTCCTGAGCGAACTTCGCGAGAAGATGCCCAAGGACGAAAAACTCTCGAACTGGATGGACAAACTCGCCGAAGACGTCACCGAAAATTATGGCATGTTTGTTGCCGCCGCAAGGGATGAGAATGCCGAGGTCGATTTCACGCGCTTTGCGGTGAACGTTTTGGTCTCGAACGACCCCGAACAGGGCGCGCCGGTGATAAGGGAGACAAACCCCACTTATTACAACCTGATCGGAAAGATCGAATACGAGAGCAGACAGGGATACCTGTACACGGATTTTCACAGAATCAAGGCCGGCGCGCTGCAAAAAGCCTGTGGCGGATTTCTGCTGCTGGAGGCCGAAAATGTGCTTCGGCAGTTCATGTCGTGGGACGCGCTGAAGCGCGTGCTGACGTCGGGAGAACTGACGATCGAAAACCTCGGCGAACATCTCGGCTATATCCCGGTGGCGTCACTGCGTCCCCAGGCAATTCCGGTGAACGTCAAGGTTGCGATGGTCGGAACACACTACCTTTATCACCTGCTCAACATCTACGATCCCGAGTTCCAGAAAATATTCAAGATAAAGGCCGACTTCGAGTCGGATATGCCGAGAGACAGCGACATGGAACACAGGTTGGCCGGCTTCATTGCGCAGTTTGTCGGCGATCAGGGGCAAATTCCGTTCACGTCTGAAGCGGTTGCGGAGGTTATCGAGTGTTCCGCGCGATTAGTGGATGATCAGGACCGGATGTCCACGCAGTTCAACAGGATATCCGAGCTGCTTACCGAATCCACCGTGTGGGCGAGGGTTGACGGCGCGAAAGCCGTCGGTCTGCCGCACGTGAAGCGAGCTTTGTCCGAGAGGAAGAACCGCTCGAACCTTGTCGAGGAACGTTACCTCCGAGCTTACGAAACCGGCGTGCTGCGCATCGACACGACGGGAAGCGTGGTCGGCCAGATCAACGGGCTCACCGTAATATACCTAGTCGATCACGAGTTCGGCCATCCGGTTCGCATAAGCGCGAATGTCTTCATGGGCGAAGAGGGCGTCGTAAACATTGAGCGTGAAGTCAAGCTCACCGGCCCAATTCACAACAAGGGTTTGCTGACCCTTTCCAGCTATCTCGGGAGGATGTACGCGACCGACATGCCTATATCGGTGACCGCGCGCATAGCGTTCGAGCAGACTTACGGCGGAATTGAGGGCGACAGCGCCTCGTCGACGGAGCTGTACTGCCTCCTGTCCGCGCTCTCCGGCGCGCCGTTGCGTCAAGACATCGCGGTAACCGGGTCGGTGGATCAATTCGGCGCCATCCAGCCTATCGGCGGAGTGAACGAAAAGATAGAGGGATTCTTTAATTATTGCAGCGCAAAGGGCCTCACCGGAACGCAGGGCGTGATGATCCCGGCGCAGAATGTCCGTCACTTGATGCTGAACGACGAGGTGCTCGAAGCCGCGCGGAAGGGGAAGTTCGCGATATGGGCCGTCTCAACTATCGACGAGGGCATAGAGATTATGACCGGTATTCCGGCCGGAGAACCCGACGCGAACGGCGGCTTCCCCGCAGATTCGATACACGGGCGCACGAAAGTCTGCCTCAGGGAGTGGCTGGAGCGATCGGCGAAGCTGAAACGCTCGCTGTCGAAAAAAACGAAGGCGGATGATGACGGTGAGCAGGACGACGACTGAACACATATCGCTCGTTTTGGACAGGCTGGATTCAGTTTACGATCACGAATCGCAGTCTCCCGACGCTTACTCGACAGGAGAGCCGATAGACGGATTGATCCTGACGCTGCTGTCGCAGAACACGAACGACCGGAACCGCGACACGGCTTACGATTCGCTTCGGAAAAAATTCCCTTCGTGGAGCGACGCGGCGCAAGCCTCCGTCTCCGAGATAGCTGCCGCGATCAGGTCGGCCGGCCTTGCCGATACGAAGGCGGCCAGGATGAAGGCTATATTGTGCAAAGTAAAAAGCGACTTCGGCGCGTTCAGTCTGGGGGAGATGAAGAATTGGGGCGCCGATCGCGTTCGGGAATACCTCTCGAATCTCCACGGTATAGGCCCCAAGACTGTGGCTTGTGTCATGGTATTCGACCTCGGTCTTCCCGCTTTCCCTGTGGATACGCACGTCGCCCGCTTATCGATAAGACTCGGATGGGCGGGGCCGAAGACCTCGCCGGAGCGTATACAGGACTTTCTGGAGTCCGTCGTCCCCCCGGAACGATGCGGCGGCGGTCACCTTAATATGATCGAACACGGCAGACGGGTTTGCCGCGCCAGAGGGCCGGAGTGCGTCGGTTGCGTGCTGAGTGATATTTGTCCGTCGAACAAAACCCTGTAAACGCCGGTATATATTTTTTTGATGTTGGCAGTCTGCCCCTATGGAATATTCTCCCAGACGGAACTCAAAGCGATCTTCTTCAATGAGTACTTCAAAACGCGCAAATCAATAAAGGCCATTGTACCATACGTCGTCTTGCCGCTTAACTGGACTCGGGGCAGCGTTTTCAGCAATAGTCCGAAACTGAAAAAGCGCGGCGTATCGAACTCCGCCTCGTGTGATAAAATAAAGTCCGTCGCGCCTATAGACGCGGCGCGCATATGGAGGCGGTATCTCGGATATGTTCAAGGGAATATTGAAAGTCCTGGGGCTCGACCCCAACGATAGATTGATCGACCGCTACAGGATCGCCGCGGAGGACATCGGGACGCGCGAATCGAAGGCGCAGTCGATGAAGGACGACGAGCTTAGGCAATCGTCCGCTTATTTCAAGGAACTGCTGGCGGAGGGGCAAACGCTGGACGAAATTTTGCCGGAGGTGTTCGCCCGCGTGCGTGAGGTCTCGGTCAGGCGTCTCAGCCTCAGGCATTTCGACGAGCAGTTGATCGGCGGAATGGCGCTTCACGAGCGGAAGATAGCGGAGATGAAGACGGGCGAGGGCAAGACGCTCGTGGCGACGCTCGCCGTCGTTTTGAACGCGGTGGGCGGGCTCGGCGCTCATATTGTGACCGTGAACGATTATCTCGCTCGGCGCGACGCGGAGTGGATGGGGCCCATCTACGACGGCATGGGGCTCACAGTCGGCGTAATCTCGCCGTTTATGAGCCACGAGGACAGAATCGCCGCGTACAGGGCCGACATCACCTACGGAACAAACAGCGAGTTCGGTTTCGATTATCTGCGCGACAACATGGCTCACTCGCTCGAAGAAAAGGTTCAGCGCGGGCACAATTTCTGCATCGTCGACGAGGTGGACTCCATACTCATCGACGAAGCCCGCACTCCGCTTATCATATCCGGCCCGTCGGAGGACAACATAGAGCCGTACAAAAAGGCCGACTCCGTAGCGAGATCCCTTCGCAAAGGCTCCGATTTCGAGGTGGACGAGAAGGAGCGCAACGTAGCCCTGACTGAGGAGGGGATTGCGCACTGCGAGCGTCTCCTAAACCTTCCCGAGCTTTTCACCGACTACGCCAACACCGAACTTGCCCACAAGATAACGCAGAGCCTCAAGGCCCACAATCTGTTTCAGCGCGATATTCATTACGTCGTTAAGGACGGCGAGATCATCATCGTGGACGAGTTCACCGGGCGGCTGATGATAGGCAGACGTTATTCGGAAGGGCTGCATCAGGCAATTGAGGCAAAGGAACGCGTCAAAATAGGCCGGGAGAACCAGACGCTCGCCACAATTACGCTCCAGAACTATTTCAGGATGTACAAAAAGCTGTCGGGCATGACGGGTACGGCTTTGACCGAAGCCGAGGAGTTCAAGGAGATATACGGCCTCGAAGTCGCAACGATACCGACGCACCTTCCGATGGTACGGACAGACCATTCGGACGTCATATACCGCACAAAACTCGAAAAATTCTCCGCCGTAGCGGATGAGGTGGAAGCAAGCCATAAGAGCGGACAACCTGTACTGGTCGGCACGCCGTCCATAGAGGACTCCGAGAAGATGAGCAAACTGCTGAAAGCCCGCAGGGTACCCCACAACGTCCTGAACGCGAAAGCCCACGACAGGGAGGCGCTGATAGTTGCGCAGGCCGGGCGTTTCGGAGCCGTCACCGTCGCGACCAACATGGCAGGACGCGGCACCGACATCGTGCTGGGAGGCAACGCGGAATTCATGGCGCGGGACGAAGCCGTCAAACGCGGCATTGAGCGGGATTCCGAGGAATTCGGCGCCCTTTTGGGCGGGTTTCGCGAACAATGTTCGCTGGAACACGGCAAAGTAATTGAATTGGGTGGTCTGCGGATAGTGGGCTTGGAGCGTCACGAATCGAGAAGAATAGACAACCAGCTCCGCGGCCGTTCTGGACGCCAGGGCGACCCGGGGGAGAGCAGGTTTTACATAGCCTTGGAAGACGATCTATTGAGACTGTTTGGCGGAGAAAAAGTTCAAAATATAATGACTAAACTCGGGATGGAGGAGGGTGAGTCGATAGAAAACGCCCTTCTCACAAGGCAGATAGAGAGCGCGCAGAAGAAAGTCGAGTCGATGCACTTCGACATAAGGAAGCAGCTCCTCTCATACGACGATGTGATGAACCAGCAGCGCGAGGCAATTTACCGGGAGCGCGACGAAATACTGCGGGGCGAGGACATACCGGGACGAACGCTTGGTATAATCGCGGGGACTATAACGGATGCGCTCGGACGTCTTTTTTCCAACTCGGAAGAACCCGATATCAAGGGAGTCGGCACCAGGCTCAAGTCTATATTCTGGAACGGTATAGAAAAAGGACTCGACGGAATAGAGATGCAGTCCGACGTGCCTGCTGCGGAGGAAAGAATAAGTTCGGAAGTAAAGGACCGGTTCGATAAAAAAACGGAGGAACTCGGCGAGGACAATGCCTCGCGGATTTTCAAATTCGTCCTGTTGCAAGTCCTGGATGCCGGTTGGAGGGAACATTTGCTGGGTATGGACGAACTGAGGCGGGGAATAGGACTTCGCGCCATCGGGCAGAAAGACCCTCTGGTCGAATACCAGTTCGAATCGTACAACCTTTTTCAGGATACGCTTCGGGGCGTCAGGGAAAAGGTGACGGAGTACGCGTTTCGCGTGGCGGTCGTTTCGAAGGAAGCCGGCGCTTCGAGACGCGCGGTTGCCGAGGGACGGGAATCACTTTTGCCCGGCCGCGCGCCAAGAGATGAAACAACTGCCGGAAACGCGGGAGACGCCCGATCCAGGCCGGTCAATAAGGGCAAAAAAACGGGACGCAACGATCCCTGTCCCTGCGGAAGCGGAAGGAAATATAAACACTGCTGCGGCCGCGAGGCATTATCGGTTTCGTCGAAAAACCCGGAAAAACCTGTTTAAAGCGGAGGTAATCATGAAACGTTTTATTATTATTTTATCGGCGGTTTGTCTGATGATTTCCCTGTTGGCGGCTCCGGCTCCGGCTCTTGAAAAATGGAACGTCGGCGAGGAAATCGCAAGGTTATTGCGTGAAGCGCCGTCGCTCGCCGCGTTTCCGGGCGCTCCCGGCCTGGTATGGATGAATTCCCGCAGATATTCTCTGACGCAGGACGGCGATAAGCTCCACAACGGTATTTTCCTGTTGCTCCTTGGAGACGGAACTATCGATGACGGTATTGCTTCGAGAAAATTTCCGTACCCAAAGGAGGACGGAGCGATATTTCAGATCAACGAGGCTTCGTTTTACGACTCGTACACCGGACAGCGGCTGGGAGATTTGCCGAGAAGAGAGTATGAGGAAAACGGCGTCCGCGGTATAGAGATTCTATTCCCCCATGAAGCGGATGAACAAATTGTGGCAATCACGACGACCGAGACGATACCTTTGGATTTCCGGCTGGACGACGTCATTTTCCTTGCGGACGGCCTTCCGGTATGGGAACAGACAATAGAGGTCGAAGCGTCGGACGCGACGCGGATATACTGGGAAGGCTCGGGCTTGAGGGAACCTGCGCGCAGTATGATCGGCCGCACTCAGATAATGACATGGACCTTGTTGAACGTGCCCGCGTGGGTAAGTTCCGGACTGGTGGACGTAATGAAGCCGTCTCTTGTGTTCAGCCTGGATCAGGGGCATCTTCCGACGCTTAGAAACCTCCGCGAACTTGAAAATCCGATTTACGCGCGCGGAACGCCTTCATCGGTCGCATCGGCTAGGACGAACCTAGCGAGGACGATGGAAAATATAGCGCGGTATATGTCGCCTCGCTTGATACCCCTTGAGGAGGGGACAGATATTGTACGTCCCTTGGAAACAATACCCGCGGACGGCCCATGGACGGCATGGGAGCAGGTATTGATCGCCGGCCGGTGGCTCTCTTCGTTGGGTTTTAACGCGAATATCTACTGGGAACAAAAACTCCCCGTCCGTTCCGACGGCCCGGCGTCTTCCAGGATATGGAAAGAACCGGTCGTGAGAGCTGCCGACGAGGAGGGAAACGAGGTATATTTCAAGGCGGGTCAGTCCGGCGATCCCGAAAAATTGCATCCGTCGCTATACGGAGCCACGCTTTACAGGGCGGGCATTAACGGGGTGGAGAGAATTACCCTGCCGAGGGGTCAAGCGTCCGATCATGTGCTGAGCCAGCGATGGAGTTTCGATGTGGACGAAAACGGCTTCGCTTCCGGCACGCTTGACGTCACCATGACGGGAGGGTGGATGGATGTCTTCGCTGTCACTCGTGACGATGACGCCGAGACCATCGGAGCCGGCATTATAAAAGGTATGTTTTTTAATGTTTTGGGAGCAAACATCACCGTAATATCAGTGCGGCCTCTCCCGAACGGATGCCGCGTGTCGTTTTCAGTCGAAGCCGTTCCGGGGATTGTGTCGTCGGGCAGCATGCTTCTTAGATTGATGGGGGGCTTACCGGCGTCCTTTGCGGATATTCCCCAGAACGGAATGAAGTACGATATGAGGTTCCCGTTCATTTTCGAGATTAACTCGTCTATAAATACGCCGGCGGGATATAGGGCATTGGCCGTGCCCGAAAAGATAGAGGCGGGAGATTCCAGGGCTATGCTCGAGCAGTCGTTGGTACACTGGCCGAGAAGGGCGCTCGCCGAGGGCAGCTGCCGGTGGACGGTAAGGTCGTTCTCGGCTGACGAATACCTGTCGGGCAGATTATCGGAACAGCTCCGCATGGTAGTTGGCTGGCCCGAAACCGCAATACCGCTGAGGAAATAGGTTTTTTGGAGGTTTGTTATGGATAACAGCAAGGAAAAAATCGCGTCTATAGTTCGAGGTGCCCTTGTTAAGACAGCGACGGACGCAGGAGTTGCTCTGCCGGACGACACGTCCATACTCGTCGAGAGACCGAAAACGGAGAGCCGCGGCGACTGGGCGACGAACGCCGCTATGAAATTCTCGAAGCTCTTCGGCCTGAAACCTCTGGATCTTGCCGCGAAACTGGAGGCGGAGATAGAAAGGGGCAGCGTGATAGAGGAGATAGAGATAGTCCCTCCCGGTTTCTTGAATTTCCGACTCACAGACAATTGGATTGCCGAGACAATCGGAACCGTGATCGAAAGAGGGGAAGCTTACGGATCGAGCGGCTTGGGGAAGGGAAAACGGGTCCAGGTGGAATTTGTGAGCGCTAATCCCACAGGCCCCCTCCATCTTGGACATGGACGCGGCGGGGCGGTAGGTGATGTCCTGTCGCGGATATTATCGTTCTCCGGCTGGAACGTCGAGCGCGAATATTACATCAACGATGCCGGGTCGCAAATGGAGAACCTCGGCAAGTCGACGCAGTCGAGATACTTCGCGATGTACGAACGCGGCGACGAAGCCCCGTTCCCGGAGGACGGTTACCCTGGAGATTATATCGACGGCATAGCGCGCGCGATAGCGGAAGAACACGGCAACCAACTGCTTACCATGCCGCTGTGCGAAACGCTTCCGCTCTTTCGCGACAAAACGTGCGAATTAGTGCTCGCGATGATTGAACGTGATTTGGCTGATTTCGGAATAAAATTCGACGTATGGTTCTCCGAGAAATCCCTTTACAACGACGACCTGGTGGATCGCACGATTGCGCGGCTCAAATCCAACGGCTACGCATACGATCATGAAGGGGCCGTTCAGTTCAGGGCTACGGCTTTCGGCGACGACAAGGACCGTGTCATGATCAGAAGCAACGGAGCGCCCACTTATTTCACATCAGACACCGCGTATCTCCTGAATAAATATGAGCGGGAATTCGACCTGCTGATATACATTTGGGGCGCAGACCACCACGGCTACGTACCCAGAATACGCTCCGTCAACAAGGCATTGGGGAAAGACGATGCGAGCCTCGATTTTCTGCTGATACAGTTCGTCAGTCTGCTTCGCGATGGAGAGCCTGTCGCTATGTCAAAGAGGGCGGGAACATTCGTGACGCTCCGTGAAGTCATGGATGAAGTAGGCCGTGACGCGACAAGATTCTCCTTCGTGAACAGAAAGTGCGACTCGCATCTCGACTTTGACCTGGAGGTCGCAAAGAAAACCTCGGCGGACAATCCCGTATACTACGTGCAGTACGCGCACGCGAGAATATGCAGTATCCTGAGGGAGGCCGAATCTAGGGGGATCAGCGTACCCGAATTATCCTCGGTCGATCTCGGTTTGCTCCGCGATCCTTCCGAGGCGAAACTCGTAAAGGAACTCTCCCGTTTCCCCGAGGAAGTAGCGTCCGCCGCTTCGAACCTCGAACCTCACAGAATAGCGTTTTATGCCACGGCGCTCGCCGAAGCATTCCACGCTTTTTACAACAAAGGCAAGGTTTTGGGCGAGTCGCGCGATATAACGAACGCGCGTTTGATACTGGCGGAGGCGTCGAGAATAACTATAGCGAACGCGCTCAGATTGCTGGGAGTGTCCGCGCCGGAAAAGATGTGAGCAAACATGCCTAAAATCAGGTGGTTGATAGTTTACGCCGTCACTTCTTTTATCCTGGCCGTAACGGTCGTCACCCTACTCAGGGAGGTTGGGCGGATAGAGAGGTTGTCGAATGTTTTGGAATCCAGGATGGAGGAACTCGTCGAACTGACGCGAAAGAGCCATGAACTTCAGGAAAAGATAAGCTATTACGAGTCCCCGGCGGGCATTGCGTACCTGGCGAGGGAGGAGTTCAACCTGGTCCGTCCGGGCGAAAGGATATACAGGATAGAGATTGTTTCAGAAGATGAGTTGCTAAATGAATAAACGGAGTATATAATGCAAAACCGTTATCCCTGCCTCTTTTGGTTAAAGAGGCCGAAGAAATCCGATCGGATTTACAGTCCATAGGGAGGAGGTGGAGTATGTGCGGCTTTACGAACTGACGGTTATTCTGGCAGAGAATCTGGAGGACCACAAGGAGACAGTCGAGGAAATAGCTGAGGTCGCGCGGGGATTAGGAGCTGAGGTCGACAAAATCGACCTCTGGGGTAAAAAGCATCTCTCTTACCCGATTAAGAAACAGCAGGAAGGTTTCTACGCGCTTATAACATTCAAGATAGAACCCGATGCCATAAAGGAAATCGATCGCATCCTGAGCCTGAAAGCGACGGTACTCAGGCATTTGGTTGTTGCGATGGACGAAGAATAGGCAGGTAAGAGATGTCAAGAGGTTTTAACAGAGTTGTTCTGGTGGGTAATTTGGCCCGTGATCCCGACATAAGGCATACGCCGAACAAGCAGAAGGTCGCAAGGATCACAGTGGCGGTAAATAGGCAGTGGAAGAACAGAGACACTGGCGAACTGCAGAGTCAGACGGATTTTATACCGGTCGTAGCGTGGTCGTATCTCGCGGATCTCTGCGACAGGTATCTGAGGAAAGGCAAACCCGTTTTGGTGGAAGGCCGCATTCAGGTGAGGGATTACGAGGACGCCAAGACCGGCTCCAGGAAATGGGTAACGGAAGTAATAGCCGAAAATATGGTGTTGCTGCCGTCCGGACGCAGGGATGACGAGTACGGTGAGATACCGGCCCCGAGGGCGCCTCAGCAATCCTATCAGACGCCGAAACCCGCGCCGGCTCAATATCAGGGCGGCGATGTCGGAAGTCTGAGGGAAGAGATGAATTTCGAGGAGGATTTTCCGCTGGATTTCTCGGAAATGCAGGATCCTGCCGGCGGAGACGGAGAGGTAGACGTCCCTTTTTAGGCGTCATTTGATGTAATAGTGAGGAGTTGAACCGATAATGGACAACAATTTCAGGAAGCGCCGAAAGCGCAGACCGAAAGTATGTCATTACTGCGTCGATAAGGTTTCCGGAATCGACTACAAAGAGTCCGAAAAACTGCGAAGGTACATCACCGAGAGGGGCAAGATCGTTCCAAGGCGTGTGACCGGCACTTGCGCCAAACATCAGCGGCAGTTGACGAGGGCGATAAAGAGGGCACGATTTCTCGCTCTTCTTCCCTTCACATCGGATTAGGATGACCGGAGGGAGAGCAAGGCGCTCTCCCTCCTCCGTTTTTATATTATGTCTGCCTCAGGTTTTCGGGACTGGCTGTTATTCACATTAGGTTCCTGCGTATTGTATCCGGCCGGGTTTTTTTCTCCGTTCCTGACGGCTCCCCTCATGTTGATTTTCTCCCTCCCGACGGCGTACCTGGCTTTTGGATACGGTTTTATCTTTGCGCTTACCAGCGCGATTTTCTCGTCTTTTGTCATAGGACTCACGTTCTCCGTCGAATTGAGCATGCTTTATTTTACGTCGTTCGGAATAACCGGGGCCGTTATTGGTCTGATGGTCAAGGCCAAACTTACGGGCGGGAACCTTTTGATTGCGTCGGCGACTGCGGAGTTTTTGGGAAAACTGGGCGGAGTTCTTTTGGGTCATCTGTTTTTCGGGGTGAATTTTCTCTCCCCCGACGCGGCGGATATCAAAAGATCCGTCGTGGCGTTAGGAACCTCATATTTGACAGCCGAAACGGCTGATATGATAATAGACAGAATCATTTTGCTGGTACCTTACGCGATTATCCTGTTCTCAGTTCTGGAGGCTTTGGTTTGTCTGGCGCTTTTATCGTACATTCACAAAAAAAGGACGGGCGAGGCGGTCTTTTGCCTTCCTCCGTTCAATAACTGGAGATTCCCGAGGAGCATCCTGTTCGCTCTTCTGGTAGGATTCATCTGCGAGCGGGTATCGTCCTCCGCAGGCGGGAATGCTTATATGATGAAGCAGATGGGGGTAACCCTCAGCGAGTTGTCGAGAACGGTTTTCGTCGTGCAGGGACTCAGTTGCGCTTACTTCTTTATGGAGCGCCGCCGCATCCCGAAACCGTTGATGGTGATAACCGTCATAATGACTCCGATCATATCGTTTCTGGGAGATATTTTCGCGATACTTGGCGTAGCCGATATTGGTTTCAATTTCAGGGAGAGAAAAAATAAAACGAACAAAGAGAGGGGTACAGAATGAAGGTCATTCTTACGCAGGATGTAAATAAGGTGGGATCGAAGGGCGATCTCGTCGAAGTGTCCGACGGTTACGGCAGAAATTTTCTCATTAAAAAGGGGCTTGCCCTGGAGGGGACGGGGGGGAAACTCCGGGAGTGGGAGGAGAACCAGAAAGCCAAAAAAAACCGCGAGGCTAAGTTGGAAAAAGCCGCAACCGAAACGAAAAAGAAGATCGGCGGCAAGAGGGTTACCGTGTCTATGAACGTCGGAGAGGAAGGACGGCTGTTCGGAAGCGTCACCACGAGTCAAATTGCGGAAGCCTTGAAGGCTCAACATGGCGTGGAAGCCGACAAGCACGACGTTAAGCTGGAGGAGCCGGTGAAGCAAGTAGGGATGTATCCGTTCAGGATACGTCTTTACACAGGAATCGAGGCTGAACTGACTCTGGAGGTCAGGGCGGTATAACGCTCATGCAGTCGGAACTTATGGATAGAATACAGCCGAATAACCTCGACGCGGAACGCGCCGTGCTGGGTTCGGCTGTTCTCGACAGAAACGCGTTCCTCACCGCGATGGAATGCCTTGAATCCGAAGACTTTTATGACCCCAAGCACGCGATGGCTTTCGACGTCTTAAAGAGCATGGCGCGCCGTGACAAGGCCGTTGACATCATTACTTTCGAGGAAGAGCTGTCGAATCAGAAATTGTTGGAGAGGGTTGGGGGTCAATCCTTCACAACGATGCTGATAGACGCCGTCACGACTGCGGCGAATATCGAGCACTACTGCGCAATAGTGCGTGAGAAATCGGTTCACAGAGCGTTGATAAGGGCGGGAGCAGAGATTATCCGTTCGGGATATGCGGAGGAGGAAGAAGCCTCAGGCGCAATCGCCGAGGCCGAAAAAAAAATTTTCGAGATCATGCGTCAAGGCGCGAGATCGTCGGTCAAGGACATAAAAGAGGTTGTCGAGAGCGTATTCTCCAATATTCAAAGGACGAAGCAGGAAGGGCTGCCCGCGGCGTCGGTGATGTCCGGATTCACCGACCTCGACAATCTGACGGGGGGCTTTCAACCCGGCAGCTTCGTGGTCATTGCCGCGCGTCCTTCGGTAGGCAAAACAGCGTTGGCGCTTAATATTGCCACTCACGCCGCCGTTTTTGATGACGTTCCCACGATGATATTCACGCTCGAAATGTCGGCGGAGCAGATAGCGTCCAGAATGTTGAGCGCACTGTCGAGGGTGAACGTAAGAGAGCTCGAAAAATCGCGCAAGATAGAAAACACCGAGTGGACCGCTATCACCGACGCCGCTTCGATGCTATGCAACGCGCCGATATTTATTGACGACAGCTCCACCCTGTCTACGTTTGAACTAAGGGCGAGATGCCGGCGCTTTAAGAGCAGGTTCATGGATCGAATGTGTCTTGTTGTGGTCGATTATCTCCAGTTGATGTCGTCCGACTTGAAGAGGATGGACAACCGCAATCAGGAGGTCGCGGATATTTCCAGGATGCTCAAGGGGGTCGCCCGCGAGTTTGAATTTCCGGTAATAGCTCTCTCGCAGCTAAATCGAAAAGCGGACGAACGCGAGGGCGGAAGACGTTCAGGGGGCCCATCGCTCTCGAATCTGAGGGACAGCGGAGCTATCGAGCAGGATGCGGATATCGTCGCGTTCCTCGACAGGAAATCATATCAAGACCTCGATTCGACCGACGACAGCGCCGAACTCTCCGTACAGAAACACAGAAACGGCCCCACCGGGCGGGTGAATCTCGTATTTTACCGGGAATTTTCGCGATTCGAGAACCTTGCGAGATTTACAATGTGATAAATTGGTTTTCATGATATATTTTTTACGTTTTATAGCGAGGCAACCAAGGCTTTCTGTAGGGAGGCGTTATCGTGGCTGATAAGATGTGGGATATTCTCAGTTTTCTCCGGACCCCGCCGAGTGACAACTCCAAGGAAAAAAAAGTAAAAGATAATGTGGAAGAAAAGCTGAAAGAGATAAACGCGCAGCTTGAGGACGCAATGGAAAACCCCGGCCGGGAGAAATCGCCTCCGCCTTCCGGGGAAACAGCGCCGCAGAGGGTGTCTGCTCCCATTCGAGGCAGAATCTCTATGTCGGACATCGGACTGGAAGCGCCCTCCATCGAAAAAAGCCGCGAAGAAACCCGAATCGTACATCGGGAGGAGATCGCCGATCCGCGAACGGAGAATCCGCCTTCGGAAGAAAGGCTTATCGACATACCCGTCTCGTCCGTCAGGTCAAATCCGTTTCAGCCGCGTAAGGAACTGGGCGAGCAGGAGATAAAAGAACTGTCGGACTCCATAAAGGAATTCGGCATCTTGCAGCCGATCCTCGTGAAGCGCGCGGAGGATGGATATGAGCTGATAGCGGGAGAGAGAAGACTAAGGGCCACCATCCGCGCCGGGCTTGCGAAGATTCCGGCAGTGGTCGTAGAGGCCGAGCCCTTGAATCAGCAGATAATGGCCCTCGTCGAAAATATTCAGAGAAAAGACCTGTCGTCGGTAGAGGAGGCGATCTCCCTCCAGGATATACTGGCGAAGACCGGATGGAGCCAGAGCGAACTGTCGCGGAGGATGGGACGCTCACAGGCGTCGATAGCAAATAAACTGAGACTGCTCAGGCTTGATCCGGAGGTGCAGGCCTTCGTCCTATCCGGCAAACTGGGAGAACGTCAGGCAAGATCGCTCTTGTCGCTTTCGCCCGATGACCAGAGGATGCTCGCCCAAAAGACGGTCGATGAGGACCTTAGCGTGAGGGAGATCGAAACGCTTGCCGAGAATTGGAACAACAAACCGCCCGCGCGGCGCGCGAAGACAAAGCGCGGCGGAGGCGAAAATCCCGGAGGAGAATTGCTGGGAGACGTGGCGGCGCTTGTCGGCAAACACAGGGACCGCGGGCTGGCGGCACAGTGGAAGGTCAAGCAGATGAATCAGAGTTCACTTGTGGTTGAGATAACGGTGGACCTCATGAAAAACCACGCCGAGGAGGCAACCTCGGACGAAGATCTATGAGCGGCGGCGAAGGGCGGGGGAAGATCGCTCCGGTTCCGAAGTATATATGTTACCCCGCCTTCTTCATTACGTTCACAGTACCTAATCTGGTGTTCTCGGGGCGAAGCTGGTTTGATACGCTGCATATAATGAAGTGGTCCGTAACGATGATCCCGATCGCCATACTGACGATAATCGCGGGTTTCAATCTTTTTCGCCGGGGAGCCGGACGCGCCGGTTTCAAAATGGATAGATTCCAGGCGGCGTGGCTTTTGCTTATCATACTTATAACCTCACAGCCCTTTTTCATCAGCATGTCGTCGTTCCCGACATTTCTCAGGGAATGGTTTTTTTTCGCGACGCTTTTCGCCGTCTATATGCTCTCTTACAACCTGAAGCCCCGCGGGGCGTTTTTCAGGTCGCTGCTTTGGGGAAGCAGTGTCAATGCGTCTTTGAACGTACTATTTGCCGAGATCGTGGTGCGCGGTATCCGACCCGAGATCGCAATAGGCGAAACGATCATGAGGCTGCCCTTCATAATGAATGTACCCGGAAATTATGTGGGTAATACCGGCCAGCAGGAGATGCTCGGCCTGTGGGTGGCGATGGCCGTACTTAATTGTCTGCATCTGCACTTGTACTACGCCGAAAGGCTTAAATCAGGAAAAAGTCATATTTTCCTCATGGTACTCAATTTTTTTTTCATGGCGGCGAACGTCTGCGGATTGTGGAGAACGACGTCGAGGGGCGCCATATTCGCGTTGTTCGCTGGATTAGCCGTAATGTTCATTTGCTTTGCAAGGGACAGGGCGAGCAAGGCTATCTTGCGTCTCGTCCGCCTTATTGGCGTCGTGTTGGGCCTTTTCGCGCTCGTCCTAGTTATAAATCCTTCCGATGGGACGAACAGGGGAAGCGAACTGGCGGGCAAGCTCGCCGATATGGTCAGGAATCCCGGTTCATTCGGAGGAAGGATTTCTATATGGCGCGTCAGCAACGAAATTTTTCGAATGCGCCCGATTGCCGGAGTAGGCCTCGGGCACTACAAATGGCGCTTCCTTGAAGGACAGGGCGCGTTCTTCGAGAAGTATCCCGATCTCCTGGGCGATCCCAATTACAGTTGGCAGTACACTTATTGGGCACACAGCGAATATTTGCAGTGGCTCTGCGAGACGGGGATTATCGGGGCCGCCCTTTTGGGTTTGATGATGCTGCGCTGGCTTGTTACCTTCATACGGAGGCTCGCGTCCGGGGCCGAAATTCACCCGGACGCCTTGTGGGGCGCTTCGATGTTATGTCTGCTCTTGTCGAACGCGCTGTTCAGCAGGCCGTTCCACAGGATAGAGATAGCAGTGTGGGCGCCGCTCGCGTTTGCGTCGGCAAACGGATTTATCTTACCCGAGAGGGAATCAGCTCCGAGACGCGCCGGCGAATTTGCCTACAGGTGTTTCGGCGCTTTCGTCGCTTCCGTCGCCATTTGCGGGCTGATATTTTTGGGCGGCGGAGTGGTTGGCGACAAGCTGCTCTATTTGGGCGGCGGAGTGGTCGATTTCGACCTGCGCTACAGATCGTTCCATCCCATCGCGGACGAATTGAAGCGCGAGTATATTAACCGCGCCGAATATTTTCTCATGTCGATGGAAGACGCTTCGGAGCAAATGGCGTTTCTCGACCTGGAGGCCGCCGGACTGGCCGAAGCTTTCAACGCGAGGCCGAACTCCGAGCGGCTATTCAGGCTGTATGACTACGCGTGGGCGTCGGGCAGCGCGGATATGCTGACCTATTTACTGCCTTACATGCCGCCGGACGCCGTGATCGTCGAGTGACGCCATGAGTAAAAGACGGGGCTTCACGCTGCTCGAAATAATGATAGCGCTCGCTATAGCCGCAATCATAACGTCGGCGGGAGTTGCCCCTCTGATGTATACTACGCGCATGATTCTGTCGGCTCGTGAAGATTTCTCAAGATCGAACATGGAGAGGGCCGCCGTAAACAGGATTTTCGCCGACATTCGCGGCGCTGTGTCCCTGAACGAAAGCAATCCCGTCGCTATTCACGGATACGATGAGATTTCGACTGAAGCGAACGACTTTCTGATCGTGCGTACAACCTCCGTCACGAATATGGTTTCACCGTTGTCGAGCGTTGTGTGGGGAAAGCCGAGTGATGTGTCGGTGCGCGATGATTTCACGCCGGGGCTCTACAGATGGGTACTGCCCCGCGATATAAATCCCGGCGACGTGGCTGTGAGGGAGTTGGATCCCGGCCACGCATCGCTCGTCCTGCCGGACGTAGAAGCGGTATCCTTCTCCGTGCGCCGCAGCGGCGAGTGGGCGCGAAACTATTCGGGCGCGATGCCGCGCGCTCTCCGCGTCACTTTTACCTACGGGGAGGACAGGGTCGTCTATGAGGAAATACTCCCGAACTTCTAAAGAGGGTTTCATTATTATCACCGTGCTGATGATTTCGGCGATGTTCCTGAGTACCGCCGTCGCTTACGCGATGTTCGCGCGCAACGAGATGAGGCGGATAACGGGCGAGGAATTCGCCGCAGCCTCGCGCGCTGTCGCCGTAATCGCGAGCCGGGAGGCCGTAAATTGGGTCGCGCTTAAAACGACCGGCAGCGATTCGAGGCACGACTCGCTCTACTCGGGTTCTCCCATCGAGTTGAATTACGGCGACTATCAGGTTTACATCACGCTCACGCCGCTGGACGATAAAATACCAATCAACGGTCTCCTGCTGCCCGATGGTACGACGATGAAAAACGAATACACCTATGCGTGGAACCTCGCGTGGAGAAATCTGGGATACAGTACGCCTCCTCCCGTGCTCGATTTCATAAGCCCCGGCGACAGCGAGCCGAGGCCGGGCAGCCGGGAGGAGGATTACTTCCCCAATAAGCCGCTCTCCGACCTCAGCGAATTGATGCGCCTTCCGGAGATCGGCGCGGGCAATCTATACGCGGGAGTGAGCGCCGACCTGGCTATAGACAGTTACTTCACGGTCTACGGAAATGATGGGATTAATATCAACATGGCTTCTCCCGCCGTTATTCGGATACTCGATCCGGGCATCGGCCCCGACGTAGCGGACGCTATTACGGCATACCGGCTGGAAAACGCTATACAGAACGCGCGCGACCTCTCGAATATCGCCGGTTTTTCAAGTTCGGTCGCGACCAGGCTGAATAACGTGATAAACTACGCTAGTAATTACTTTTTTCTTGAGCTTCGAGTCGAGCGCGCGATGTTTGAGCGTATGTTCGACGCGATAATTATGAAAGACGGAGAAAAAGCCCAAATAGTAAACTGGAGGGAGTAACCTGACTCCATGCTGAGAGAAAAGAAAGATAAAACCGGCTCTTATAGATTTGTCGTTTCAGGTTCAGGCACGGGGAAGCTCTCGGGCTCGGTCGTTCTTTTGTATCCGTTTAAGAACCTTTCGATAAGAGAGTTCGCATACCCCTTTCAGGGTACTTCCAAAGTGCGAGACGCGCTCAAAATACAGTACAGGCCCCTTCTGGGCGAAAGCGCGGAAAACGTGGATTTCATCCCATTCTTCACCAGACACGAAAAAAAATCCTCTGCGGGATGCCTGTTTGTCGCTGGCGATGCGGAGACCTCGGAAGCCGAACAAGAAGCGCTTGGCATCTCAGGGGATTGCGTCGTGTGGCCCGCGCCTATGGCATTCGCGGGAGAAGCCGGACCGGACGGGCTTATTGTTTGGACGAACGGTGATTGTGTGATAAGCGTGTGGTTACAAAACTGGACGCCGGCGCTCTATCGTACCACCCCGGGGACAAATACCGAGGATGAGGCGAGGCAGACCATCGAAATGATAAAGGAAATCGGCGGAGATTGCGAAAAAGTCTTTGTGGTGGATTCGCGCGGAGTGGGCATAGATGAGCTTCAGGCATACGGCACGAGCGCTATAAGGCAATGTCCCATGTACGCGCAGCTCGACCTTTCGACGCGCGGAACCAATATTCAGGAGGAGCGCGAGCGGCTGTTCGACAAAATATCGAAAGGCGCGCGCGCGGCCCTCGCGGTTGGGGTATTCGGTCTGGTCGCGGCAGGCGCTCTTTATGCGGGGCAATCGTCCGTGGCGGTCGCATCGAGAGCCTCTACCATGTCGGTTTACGAGACGGCGTTTGGCGACCGCTCGATGCAGCCTGTCGCCTCCGCCCTGACGAAGCTGAGGCTCGCGCGCGACCGGGGAGACGCCCCCCTGTCGCTTTACGGGATATTGCGGGATGTGTATTCGGTTCATGGCGTGATCCCGAACAACTCCGACATACTGATCGAGTCGCTGAGATATGGGTCGGGAGGAGCCGATATAACCGGCACCGCATCAGGCAACGAAATAATACAAAGCTTCCGGGGAATGTTGGAAGACCTCGGATACACCGCCAGGACCGATAATATACAGACCATTCCGGGCGGTAATATGCGCTTTAGAATGAATATTTCCGGAGGCGCGGAGCGGTGATCGCCGGATTGCGCGAATTATTAAAAGACGCCGATTTCAGGAGGCCGGCTGTTTTATGCGCAGCGGCGCTGTTGGTGTGGATACTGCTGATCGTGCTGATGTTGTCGTCCGAAGCGTCGTTCAACCTTGCAGGCGCCGATTTATCCTCATCCGGCAGGGTAATCGACTATGCCATGCAATTCAAGGCGCTGCCCCGTACCGGGAGCGCAATGGCGGAAACTCTCGACGAACCGCTCGGCGTCCTGTCGAATATAATCGGCGCGCTGGGTCTCAGGGACAGGATGCGGCAGTTGCAATCGAACCCGTCGGGTATTGTCGTTCAGTTGGAACACCTCTACGGCGACGAGCTGGGCGATCTGCTGGGTTCTATAGAAAACAGCGGCTTGTTCGTAAAGACCGCCGAAATCAGGGCGCTTCCCTCGGGCGGCGGAAGATTGCTCGACGCGACGCTTACAATGGAAGCGGCCGACTGAATGAAGTTCCCTAAATACCTCGTTATGACAGTCGTCTTTATTGGGGTTTTTTTCACGGGGTTATGGGTGTTCGCCCCCTGGGACGAGTTTGGAATATTAGCTTTCGAGGAGGTAAGGGCCGCTGCCGCAGACAGGGGATATTTTCTCACATGTGTGGCTGTCAGGCGCGTTGGGTTATTCCCTCCGCGTTACTTGTTCTACGAAATGGACGCCGAGGGGCCGATGGTCAAGGCAACATTTGCGGAAGCCTCTGTCAGCCTGGCGCCACTGCGGAGTATGTTGTCCCTGAAAGCCGCGTTCCGCATGGAGTTCGCGGATGCCGTCGTGAGATATATCCCGCAAAACAGTTTTTCGATGACGCGGGGGGAAATGCTTGTGGAGGCGGGTCCGGCGGCCGTGGCGCTCAGGAATATTTCCGTGGACGGGGATCTCGGCATGAGCGGCGGTATGAAACTGGAACTCGGTGACATGAGCATAGCCGAGAGCGACGTCGTGATGACGGTTCCGCCGGAATTGAACCTGATACTGAACATGCCGATGATGGGTATGTATGTGGAAAATGTTTCGCCGGGTGAATGGAGAGTAAGGGAAAATGGGCGGCAAAGGTAATTTCAGGTATATCGCTTATATTTCGGTTATCGCGCTGGCGGTATTCGCGTCGTTTTTTGCGGCTGCGGCGGCCCGTCCGATAATCGTCCGCCGCGTGATACAACGACAGGCGGATTCGGCCGCCGCCGCGTCGATGAGGCAGCCGTCGATATTTTACGCGGGAGGAGCCGTTGAAACCAGGCCCAAGATAGGTTTTGCGTCGTTCGGGGTGCCCGACTCGATCCCCCCGCAAGACGAACCGGGGCCCGCATCGGAACTGGCGGGCGATATCGCGAACTTCAAGCTGGTGGGGACGCTTCCGTCGGCGGGCGCCTGGATCGATAAGGGAGAAGGGGCGTCACTGGTGTTAATGAACGCGGTACTGGACGGTTACGCGCTCGAACGGATAGAGTACGACCACGTGTTATTCTCCCGTGACGGCGTGAGGTATCCGGTCTACATGGCGTATCAATCTTCCGAAAGCGCCGGTTCGGCTGCTCAAACTCGAGTTGTGAATGTGCCGGGAAGGGTGCCGGAGGATTTCGATTTTCCCGAATTCCAGGCGGCGGCGCCGGTGAATATGGGTGGTATCGTCCAGGCAGGGGCGAATGGAGAGGACGGCACTATAACCCGCGAAACGCTGAACGAACTGCTGATGAATCCCCTGGATGAGATCGGGAGGATGAGGCTTGTACCGATGGAGAGCGGGATGATGATAATGCGCATGAGGAGAGACAGCCTGTTCAGCAGGCTGGGGGTTCAACCGCGCGACGTAATAACGAACATCAACGGCATCGCCATCACCGACGTCAGCAACGTCGCGAATGTAATAGGTTCCATGCTCTCGGGAACCAGATTCGACGTCCGGGTCGAACGTGACGGGCAGCCGGTCACGCTGGGTTATGCGGTCAGGTAGTTCGCGCGGGTTCACGATGGTCGAGGTCCTCGCGGCCGCGTTGATACTCGGCCTTGTGGCTACTGCGTCGCTGAAGTTGGCGGCGCTTTCGAGCCGCGGGCTTCGCGAGGTGCGCGAGACGGAGATATTGCTGCGCGAGGCGGGCATACTTCAGATCATGGCGGCGGAAGATCCGCTGGCGTTGTTCGGAGCGAGCGGAGATATAAGCTGGACGGTCAGTGATAGGTCGTCGCCGATGTTCAACACGGAGAGGATCGATATCGCCGCTCTGGCGTTCGCCGGCGGCTCGGAGGCGGACAGCTCGGGCGTCATCACGAACCGCTGGCGGGAGCTTGAAGTGACGCGGAACGGGAAATCCGTAACGTTTATCCTGCCAAAACCTCATGAAGCCGCTGAAGAAATGACGGTTAATGATTTATAATGAAATTGATCTGTTCCCGTACTCGCCAACGATAGGGAAGTGAAGTAAATGATGCGAAAAGTCGTCGCCGCCTTTATAATGTTTTTATTCGTAGCCGTAGCCGGGGTGTCGGCGGCTATTGCAGCCGACGCGGAACAGGAAGAGCGCGACCTCGTCGAAGCCGCCCGGGTCATGAGGAATTCCGGGAGGGCGCAGTTCAATTTCAAGGAACTCGATATTATCCTTTTTATCCGCTTCATGTCGGAGCTGCTCGGCGAGAACATCGTCGTCACTCCGGGCATAAGGGGAAGCGTTTCCATAGTCTCTCCCACGCCGGTTTCTCTTTCCGAATCGCGCCTCGTAATGATCTCGGCGCTTGAAATGAACGGCCTCTCGCTGCAGAGCATGGGCGGCTATTCGAGAGTCGTGCCGTCCAACTTCGGGCCGTCCTCCAACAACGAGGTGCTCACCGGGCAGTCGCAGGTGGCGCCCGGCGAGCAGTTGGTCGTCCAAATCGTGCCGCTAAAGTATGTCAATGCCGGTTACGTAATAGAACCGGTGATCATCGGAGCGCAAGGCGTGAACGCGTCGCAGGTGTCCGGAGGGAGCGGATTGATGCTCACCGGCCGGGCGGTGTCGGTCAATACCGCGATGAGTATCATAAGGGCGCTGGATGTGCCGGACAGCGTCAGGTCGCTTGAAACAGTCACGCTTACGAACGCCTCCCCGACACTCATAGAAGGGCACTTGAACGCGCTTGCAAGCGAAGGAACGTCGGCGATAGCGTCGCTCCAGGCGATCGGCGACAATCGGAGCGGAAAGGTCATGCTGATCGGCACGGCGGATTCCATCGCCGCCGCGAGAAGGATTATTGCTGAACTCGACATACCGGCAACCTCGTCCAACTTCCACGTTTACAGATTGAAGAACGCGGACGCCGCGTCGGTGGCAGAGCAGTTGAGTCAGATATTGTCGGCGGCCGCGAGGCTCTTCTCCGACGGACTTGACGGTTCGCCGCCCATGTCGGCGACCGTGGTGGCGGATGTGCCGACGAACAGCCTCGTCTTCACTGCGACGCAGGAGCAGTACGCGGCAATAATGGGAATAATCGAGGAACTCGACATCCAGCCCAAACAGGTCCTGCTGAGGGGCTTGATTGCCGAAGTAAACATGACGAAACTCAACAGCGCCGGGATCGACTGGTCAGCCTGGGGTGGCGAAGTAGCCGACAATCTGCTCATAGGAGGCATTGCGCAGTTAGGGGCGGGCGGAATCCCCGCGCAGTTCCAGCAGTGGTTTTCCGAGATGACGCGTGTGGAAACAAGGGAACCCGACGGTCATGGGGGCTTTATAACGACTACGACCACCCAGGGCATGGGCCTGATCTACGCCTATATCAGGATGCTGAACCAGTATAACGCGATCAATGTGCTGTCGATGCCGCGTATAATGTGCACGGATAACATGCCCGGCGCGCTTCAGGTCGGTCAGGTGATACCTCAATTGAGGGGGCAGACTTCGGACATAGCCAATCCGGGAGCGACCCAGAGCAGCTACGAATACAAGGACGTCGGCCTCATACTGAAAGTCACCCCGCAGATAAGGAGCGGCAACCTGGTTGCCCTCGACATAGAACAGACGGTGGAGGAGGTACTAAGCACGCCGGGATCGCCGACCCCCGTCACGTCGAAACGTCTGATACAGACGAACGTTCTTGTGGCGAACAACGAGACGATAATCCTCGGCGGGCTGATGCGCGAGGTGGAACGCACGCTGGTCAGCAGAGTGCCGGGCTTATCGTACATCCCTCTGGTCGGCAATCTTTTCACGTCGAGAGAACGTCAGCGCGAGAAGGTTGATCTTATGGTATTCCTTACGCCCACAATAATCGAGACTCCCCAACAGGCGACCGAGGTTTCGATCGGAGTCACGACAGGCACCCACAATCTAAGCCTCGGGGAGCGCGAGACGATAATGAGGTACTACGAAGACTTTATCGAATCGACAGCGCAGGAGGGCGTAGTACCGGAACTTATGCGTATCGGGCCGGCGGAGGATGATTCCGCGGAATCCCCTTACGGCGACGAAGTTTTGGACGAATATACGCGTTTTAAAATGGAAATAGGTATACTGCCGCGAGGCGATGCCGATAAATAGGCCGCGCCATGAGTGAATCCGAACGGGCTAAAAAGCTTCCCGCGCCGGAAATCGTATTTGGACTGATACCGAAGGGCGTAAGCATAGATGCTCTGCGCGAGAAATGCATGGCTCCGATAGCTCAAACCGACGACGCGCTTGTGATTGCCGTCGAATCGCGGGCGGCTTTCCCCGACGCGCAGATACTTGCGATGGGAATAGGCAAGTCCGCCGTCGTCGAGATATTCCCACAGGCTCAGATCGCTTCCCTTATCCGTGCGCTCTATGACTTGAAAAGCGGCGTCGCGGAGGATACGCTGAACGCTATAGAATCTATCGACGACCTCTCCGCGCTGGCGCGCCAGGAAGTGTTAAGCGACACGGTCGACGCGCCTGTGATCAAGCTTGTCAACGGCGTGTTGCTGGAAGCCGTGAAGGAGCGCGCGACGGATATCCATCTCGAACCGTTCGAGGACAAACTGCTCGTCCGCTACCGGATAGACGGAGTGCTCGGCGACCGGTATGAACTGACCAAGGGACACCAGTCTCCCGTGACGAGCCGAGTCAAGGTAATGGCGGGCATGGACATAGCGGAACGCTTTATACCGCAGGACGGCAGGATAGGAATATCTATGGGAGACAGGGCTGTAGACATAAGGGTAAGCTCGCTGCCGACGCGTCATGGCGAACGGATAGTGATGAGGATTCTTGATAAAGCCCGCGGCCTCCTGACATTGGAGGAATTGGGAATGCGCGGGAGGGAGCACGAGAAACTGAACTCTCTCATACGCGCGCCGCACGGCATGATTTTGCTCACCGGCCCGACCGGGTCGGGCAAGAGCACGACGCTCTACGCGGTTCTCCAGGCTCTCGCCCGTCCCGAGGTGAATATCATCACGGTCGAGGACCCCGTCGAATACGATGTTCCGGGCATCGGCCAGGTGCAGGTCAATGAGAAAGCGGGGGTGACGTTTTCGAGCGCCCTCCGCTCGATACTCAGGCAGGACCCCGACATCATAATGATAGGCGAGATGAGGGACTTCGAGACCGCGCACATTGGAATCCAGTCGTCACTGACCGGGCACCTTGTTTTCTCCACCCTGCACACCAACGATTCGGTGAGCGCCGTCTCCCGCCTCGCCGACATGGGAATAGAAACGTATCTGATAGCGGGGGCCCTTCTGGGCGTGGTTGCGCAGCGCCTCGTGAGGCAGGTTTGTCCGAACTGCAAAATACCGGCCGCCGTTCCCGAGATATTGAAGAAGAAGTATAAAATGAAGAAGGCGTGGCGCGGAGAGGGCTGCGAATTCTGCTCGTTTACCGGATACAAGGGCAGGCTCGGCCTGTTTGAACAGTTCGAAATGACACCGCAGGCGTCGGACGCCATCGCATCGGGCGCATCGGTGGGTAAATTGCGCGACATTGCGCGCGAAAACGGCATGAGGACACTCGCCGAACTGGGGGCCGAACGCGTCGCGTCGGGAGACACCACGCCTGAGGAGATGATGCGCGTCGTGGGGGAAGAGTAAGATGCCCTTTTTCAAAGTCGCCGCTTACGACTCAAAGGGAAATAAAAAATCATTGAGGCGGGACGCCTCCTGCGAGGACGAATTACTCAAATCGCTCGCGCTTGAGGGTTACGTCCCCATCTCGATCAATGTCGAGCGCGCGGGGGGCGCCGAGACGGCGCGCGCGCGAAAACTGAGCCTCGAAAACCAGCACCTTTACTGCACAATGCTTGGCGCTTTTCTCCAGAGCGGACTTGCTCTTACGGAAATCCTCGGTATTCTGGGAAAACAGACCCGAGACAAGACGCTGAAATCGCTTTACTCCTCCCTCAAGGAATCCGTCGAAAGCGGCAGGCCTCTCGCCCAGTCAATGCGGATGTCGGGCGCTTTTCGCGAATCCCTGGCGGGCATGGTGGAGGCAGGTGAACGCTCGTCAGCTTTGCCCGGGATACTGGACAAGGCGTCGGAACTGCTGCAAAGCGAAATATCCGTCCGCCGAAAAATCCAGGCGGCTTTGACTTATCCGGTTCTTATGCTGATAGTGGGCTCCGGGGTGATCGCCTTTCTCATGGCTTTCGTTGTGCCTCAGATGACGGAGATAATAACCCAGAGCGGACAAACCCTGCCGCTCGCGACAAGGA
>Ga0099364_10001615_pt1 | contig 36765 bp, 37 predicted proteins | sample TergutTh196P3_FD_73070 | JGI IMG/M metagenome (GOLD analysis project Ga0099364, IMG submission 73070) | Microcerotermes parvus P3 segment gut microbial communities from Pointe-Noire, Republic of the Congo - Th196 P3 | ecosystem: Host-associated > Arthropoda: Insects > Digestive system > Gut ... | reverse complement strand
ACCATATATGGCGAAACCCCGCCTGTGGCGTACTACCTGTTATCTGGAATTCTGCCTTTAAGGGCAGGAAAGGAGTTTGTGCGGATATTTCATTGGCGTTCCTTTCGTTCACTGGGGTAATTTTACTATTCCCTGGGGAAGGTGTCAAGTGATTTTTTTAGTGTTTTTGGTAGCTTTAAAAGAGAGTAAAAATGCCGTAATTTCCGCATATTATCGCCGCGAATTCTATTGCTTCTTTTTATACTTTCTGACAAAAAGCGGATCGAAATATTTTTCCACTTCAACTTTGCTCAACAGGTATTTTAAAACAATGCGATAGACAAAGAATGAAATCGCTATAGATAACAAAAAGATAAGCGTAAAACCCCAGGAACGGCCTCCTTCCGGCAACAGCGTCATTATGAATCTGGCATAAAAAAGAAGAAGCAGAAAAAAACTTAATATGGCAATTAAAATATTAAACAATGTCGCGCAAAGAATAAACAACAGGGTATTGAGTTTTTTATTCATTTGTCAAAACCTCATCTTTTTGCCGAAGGCTGCCAGGGTTGCCAGGGCTTATAAATACGGAGATAAACAATAAAAGACAGCACACAACTACGGACGAATCCGCGATGTTAAAAGTCGGCCAGCGTTCCCAGCCGAAAATCCCGTAAAATTTTACACTGATAAAATCCACTACTCCATCAGTCCGGAATACACGGTCTATAATGTTCCCCATGCCGCCGCCGATTATACCGGCTGCCGCCCAGCGTTGTATCCGGGTAAATTCATCAGATTTAAAATAATACCACAGGAGAAATCCCAAAACCAAAATGGGAAGAACGATAAAAGCTATCTTTTTGACCGGCTCCGGCAAATTCTCCCCTATACTGAACGCTATTGCCTTGTTCCGTACATGGTAAATCCAAAGAAAATCGTTATTAAAAACATCTTTAATAAGTCCCATATGCGGCTGGATTTTTACTATAACCGCCTTTGTTATCTGATCCGCGATAATAACAATCGCTGTTAACAATAACGGCAGCACTCTTTCTTTTTCAAACTTCATCACAACACTCCAAAAAAATTTTTACAGTCCCGTAGGGATGTCAATAAATTCCGTATCAATTCCAAGTTCCGTTTCGCAATGACGCATAACAGCCTGAAGCCCCCAGACTTCGGTACTGTAATGGCCGCCCGCAATCATGTTAAGTTTTCCTTCCAGACACTCATGGTACACCTGATGCAGGCTTTCGCCAGTTATATATAAATCAATGCCTTCATCAATTGCCTGCCGCGCCTCTGCGCCTCCGCCGCCGGACATTATCGCGGCGATGGTGTTTTCCTTTTTGCCAAAGGGAAAAACCCCCACCGGCGGCCTGCCCATAAAGCTGATTTTTTTCGCCGCTTCGTTAATTGTAACAGGATTTGCAAAGGTTCCCTTGTAACCGATCTTGCGGCCCTGGTACAAGCCGAAAGGTTCTATGTTTTCCAGCCCCAGAATTTCAGCCATTACAGCATTATGCCCAAACCGGGGGTGTTGATCCAGCGGCAGATGTACAGCATACAGGCAGATATTATGATCCAGCAAGAATTTTATCCTGCGTCTCATGTTTCCGGCTAATATAAACGGAACACCCCAAAACATCCCGTGGTGAACAAAAAGCATACCAACATTCATGGCGGCAGCCTGTTCAAAAGTTTCCATGGCGGCATCCACGGCAAAGGCGATTTTACGGATAACAGCGCCGTCGTTATCAACTTGAATCCCGTTCAGTGAGCGGTCGGCAGAGGCAAAACCTTCGATCTCCAGAAAACTTTTAAAAAAAGAATCAAGTCTGGATGTAGTTAGTTCCGATTTCACGAATCTCTATTCGCTCCTAACCTTGTCGTATTCACCCGCGAAATAGCTGTCCAGATACGAATGACCTTTAATGAATCTGTCCGGGTCCATAATGCCGTAATAAGCCTGACTTGCCATTTCCTCGTGATCAAATAATACATAACTTCTCAGCCAAGTCGCGCCCGACTGACCCCAGAAGGTTATATGGTCGATATATTTTTTGTATTTTTCGAATACTTTAAAGAGCAGGGCGTATTGATAACCTATTGCGTCAGCTTGTTTCTGATTTAAAACCTCCGGAGCGCATGCAGCGCCGCCGGGAGCGTAATCAGACTGCTTCATGTCCATCTCGGAATAACATATCCAATCAAGCAAATTCTCATCAATAAGGCTCGCGAACAGAGCCATTGACTGCTGGCTCTGGCTGGCTAAAGCCGGACTAACCATTTCATGTCCCTGATTTCCCATACATTCAATCAAATTCCTGCCGTCATAAAGAGGGTCATTCTTCCAGGCAGTATTCAACTCCTTGATCATGTTGTATGCCGTTTTAGCCTTGGAATAAACAGTAAAATCGTAGTCGTTTAAAATCAGGACAGGGGGCTTTTCAGTTATATAGGCGTCGATACTGCCATTGTTATCATGCCCGTCAAGTTTCATGTATTCGGGAACAATATTGGGATTATGGAAACCGGCTTTGTATTTCTCCGCCATTTGCGCGTTCGGAACCGCGATGTGAGCGTACTTGAAAAGCAGGTAAATATAATGCTGCTGTATATCGTCAAAATTATCATCCGTCATGGCCATAAGCCACGAAATATTTTTTAATGTACTCTTCCACTCAGCCGGGTCATTCTGAATAATTTCACTGTGCCGGCTTTCATGAATTTGTACATTAGCCACATCATAAGAATGAAACGGAATAATTCCACGATCTGTACTGGAATCATACCTTGTATCTGTACTCATAAAATGCCGCATCAGGTACACAATATGGTCAAAATAAATCCTTCTGGCTGTCTCCTTTTCTACCTTCAGAAAAGGCCCAGCAGCATTAAGGCCGCTGGAGTAAAAGAAACCATTTTTATTCCACTCCATAGAAGTAATATTTTCCGGTATTATCTGCCTCATCCACTGAGGCGACTGATTGCCAAAAGCCAAAGTATGTCCGTGAATTTTGTATTCACCCGGCCTGCCGGAATTTATGATACTCAAATAATCATCGGTTGGAAGCAGCCATTCAGATTCTTCTTTATTTTCTTTAAAAATAAAATTGGGGAATTTATTTTTAAGCCATAATGGAGGATTTACATGGCACTCCGGTTTAAGATTATTCTCACCAACAAAAATTTCATAATGGCAGCCCCTTAATGAATCAGGATTAACTTTTCCGGTTCCGATAGTACCTATCAGGAAAGAATCATTTTCCTTGTTGAATTTTTTCCGGACAGGCTCAACCTGGGAAAAACTTTTAGTATTTATTACATCAGGAATGAAAATTCCATCGGGAGCCGCTCGCGTTATCTTTATATTGCCGATCATAAGAAGATCATTATCAATTTTAGCGTTGTCTTCTGTGTGGAGGTCTATATTCAAAAAATTCCAGGTTCCGGTTGAAACAGGAACAGCCGCGCGTACGGATTTTTTGAACCAGGTTTCATTGTTATAATAGCCGCACCTGAAATCAAGATTAAAACTAAAAACACCGTCCAAATCCGTGGTTCTAATATAGATAGAAGCTCTGTTCGTTCCGGGATGGCCGGTATTTATCTGCGTCCCCTCGCCGCCGGTAGAGGTTGACCATATCTCAAACCGCATATATTTACCGCCGGCGCTTTTTGGGTAGTAAAAATCAAACTCTATGAAGGTTTGACTGTCCACGGCAATAGCGGGATTAATGGGCGCTCTCATACCAAAGCCGCCAAAGGGTTTTCCAACAATAGCCGGGTTAAAGTACGTAGTAAGCAGGATCAGTTCACCAAGCTCGAACGGATTATTTATCATGTCAAAACTACTATTGCTGTTTGGCAGGATACGCCCATCATTGGTACGCCATGGCTTCCACGCTAAAAAGTCCTTACGCAGATCAAACTGAAAAACAGAGGTTCTTTGATAACATTCACCCGGATCGCTGCGGAAATAAGGATCGTTTTTATCAGATGAATCCATATATAAGCTATTTTACCACAACATTTACAAGTTTGTCAGGTATACTGATAATTTTTACCACCGTTTGCCCTTCGATCCACTTTTGGACTCCGGGCAGGGCAAGGGCTGTTTTTTCCAGTTCATTTCCGGCAGTTCCAGTCGCGGCGGTAAATTTATCACGAATTTTACCATTTACCTGAACTACGACGGTTACCTCGGACTCAAGCGTCAAAGCCTCATCGTAAACCGGCCACTGACAGGCAGACACAGAACCCTTGTGCCCCAGCTTTTCCCACAATTCCTCACCCAAATGCGGAGCGTACGCGCTAAGCATGATAACCAGCGGCTCCCATATATCCCGTGGCACTTTCGGCAATTTGGCAAGTTCGTTTGAATAAATCATCATAGCGCTGATTGCCGTATTAAAATGGAGGTTTTTTGTATCCTCGGTTACTTTTTTGATTGTGCGGTGCATAGTTTTTAGGAGGAGGCTGGGAGAAGAAGATGGCTTCTCTACTTTTTCTCCTATTCCCCACAATCTTTCAAGGAAACGTGATACGCCAACAAGACCGGCAGTAATCCAGGGTTTGCTTACTTCCAGAGGGCCCATAAACATTTCGTAGACACGCATAGAATCCGCGCCGTGTTCTCTGATTACATCGTCGGGGTTGATTACATTGCCACGGCTTTTGCTCATCTTCTGGCCGTCCTCGCCCAAGATCATTCCCTGATTGATCAGCCTTTGGAACGGTTCTACAGTGTTCACAAGACCGCAGTCGTACAGTACTTTGTGCCAGAAACGGCTGTACAAAAGATGCAACACTGCGTGTTCCGCCCCGCCTACATATAATCCCACCGGCAGCCAGTAGTTGATTTTATCCTTAGCGGCAAATTCCTTATCATTATGCGGATCGAGGTAACGGATGTAGTACCAGCAGGAACCCGCCCATTGAGGCATGGTGTTTGTCTCCCGTTTTGCCGGGCTGCCGCACTTTGGACAGGTGGTGTTTACCCATTCATCAATTCCGGCAAGCGGAGATTCGCCGGTACCTGTCGGAGCGTACGATTTTACTTCCGGCAGTCTGAGAGGCAAATCATTTTCGGACAAGGGTACAATCCCGCAACACCCGCAATGCACAACTGGTATGGGTTCACCCCAATACCGCTGTCGGCTGAAAACCCAATCCCTCAGCTTGTAATTGACAGCATATTTGCCAATGCCTTTTTCCTGGAGCCATTGTGTTATACGCTTTTTCGCATCAACAGTAGATAGGCCGGTAATGAGACCAGAGTTAATTGAATAACCGTCTGCCATGGTACATTCCAAAGGCGCGCCGGAATAGTCTTTTCCTTCATGCAGTTCTTCCGGCGGTTCTTCCGAAGATACTACCTGAATGATTGGCAAATTGAATGTCTTGGCAAATTCCCAGTCCCTCTCATCATGGGCGGGAACTGCCATAATCGCGCCGGTTCCGTAGGAGATCAGGACATAGTCGGCTATCCAGATGGGGATTTTCGTGTCGTTCACGGGGTTAATAGCGTAGGCGCCGGTAAATACGCCGGTTTTTTCCTTGGCAAGGTCGGTGCGTTCAAGGTCGCTCTTACCGGCGGCAGTTTCGATATACGAGGTTACTGCCTGCTTTTGCTCAGGGGTGGTGATTTTTTCTACCAGTGGATGTTCCGGCGAAAGTACCATGTAGGTCGCGCCGAAAAGGGTGTCTGGGCGTGTGGTGTAGATTTCAAGCTCATCTCCGTGAACATCAACTTTGAATATAACATTGGCGCCTTCGCTGCGGCCAATCCAGTTGCGCTGCATGAGCTTTATCGGTTCCGGCCAGTCTAGAATATCCAGGTCGGCGAGCAGCCGTTCGGCGTAGGCGGTTATCTTTAATATCCACTGGCGGATTCGCTTGCGCGTAACTTTATCGCCGCAGCGGTCGCATTTGCCGCCGTCTACTTCTTCGTTGGCAAGACCTGTCTTGCACGAAGGGCACCAGTTGATGGGGGTTTCAGCTTCGTAGGCAAGCCCTTTCTCAAAAAGTTTAAGGAAAATCCACTGTGTCCAGCGATAATAACCCTCAGCGGATGTATCAACCTCACGATCCCAGTCATACGAAAAACCCAACGCCTTAATCTGGGCGCGGAACCGGTCGATATTCGCCGCTGTGGTAATAGCCGGATGAGTGCCGGTCTTTAACGCGTAATTTTCAGCGGGAAGCCCAAAGGAGTCAAAGCCCATTGGGTGCAATACATTGTAGCCGTTCATGCGTAAATAACGACAGTAAATGTCCGTAGCCGTATAGCCTTCGGGGTGACCTACGTGAAGTCCCTGAGCGGACGGATAGGGGAACATGTCAAGCACATAATAGCGCTTGTCAGTGGAAACGGAGGGGTCTTCCGCCGTTCTGAAAGTTTTGTTTTCTTCCCAATACTTTTGCCATTTGGGTTCGATTGTTTCAAAAGGATACTTTGCCATAATGAGGAATTATATATAATATTCTATATAAAGAGAATATAGAGTCTGTATATCTAGACTTTATCCGTAAACTTCTACACGGTTTCTGCCCAGTTCCTTGGCTTTTCGCAGGGCGGTATCCGAGGTTTCAAGGAGTTCCTCTGTTGTAATGGCGTGATAAGGCGCCAAAGCTATGCCAATGCTGGTACGTGTGGAAATAAATATTGTATCATCCGAGCCGGGGCTTGCCGGAACTTCGACCTGCCGTTTTTCAATGCCTTCCCTGATTTGTTCGGCAACCCTGATCGCGTTTTCCTCATCCGTATCAGGAAGTAGAACCGAAAATTCATCCCCGGAAAGACGGGCGGGAATATCGCCCGGACGCAGACAGGAACTTATTATATGGGCGGCGGAAATAATTACCAAGTCTCCGGCCTTTGTTCCGTAATTATTATTAATGGAATGAATTTTATCCAGGTCCATCATAAGTATTGCCATTATGCGCAGCTTCATTGACGAATTGTTAAAACGTTCCTTGATGGTGTCTTCCAGAAAGCGTCGATTGTAAAGACCGGTCATTTCATCGGTAATGGCGCGGCGCCTTGCGGTTTCACCCCACCGGATAAGATCGCTGTAGGATTTTGATGCCTGATTAAGCCACCGGGTCTGGACAGAGCTGATGGCTCTGAGTATCTTAAAACCGATTACCGGATGTTCAGAAATAATATTGTAAAAATCAGTTTCCCTAAGCATTACCAGTATGGAGTCTTCCCCGGCGCTGATGGTTGCCGACCTGGGTTCATGGGCGATAATGGACATCTCGCCGAAAAAATCTCCCAGCTTAACATTGAATAATAAACGCTGGGTTTCATCAGACTGCTTACAATACGCGCCCATGGCTCCCGATAGAAAAACAAACATTGCTTCTCCGGAATCCCCTTCCTTAAATATTGAATCTCCTTTTTTCACAGGTACAGGCAAAAGAAAACCTGAAATGATTTTGAATTCATCTTCATCAAGCCCGGAAAAAAGAGGGGTCTCGGACAATTCTTTGGATAATGCCTGAATCATGATTCACCTGCTTTGTTATAACGGATTATTCTTTCTCCGCCGTCCCGCCAGGTATCCAGAAGCAAGGCGTAATTCCCCTGAAAAAGCCTGTCCCATTCTACCTCGTCCTGCGGCCAGACAGCCCAGGATATTGTCGCGGAAAAATTAAATTCGGGGATGTCGTCCATAGCGGGAACCGGTTCCATAGAAGCAATAGCTTCCGACAGTTCCCCGGCGATTTTTTCAGCCTGAACTTCGCCGCAGCCGCTAAAAATAAGTCCCACCTCATTGCTTTTAAAACGCAACGCCCAGCCATGCCCGATATTCCTTGTAATATTTTTCATGATCAACGCGATCCTGATCATGGCTTCATCCCCGGCGCTGTGCCCCCGCGAGTCTACCAGTATTTTAAACCTATCCGGCTTTAGCATAATCAATGCCGAAGGGTCTTTTAAAGCATTGATAATTTCATCATTTATAAGCGCCTGTTTCCATAAACCCGTACCGGAATCTTCGTAAGCCCGCCTGTGAAGATCCTGTACCCAGGACATATTATCCAGAACCAGTCTATTTGCGGATTTTATCCGCCCTGTCATCATTAAAATAGAATTAAGAAGGATGTTACAAACTATGCCGGGTTCTTCCACAGCGAGGGAGTCCATTGTATGACCAGAACCAGGAAACACAATAAGCTGCGAATCTTCGGCAGCTTCGGCACAGGCATCGTACTCGGCGCCCCGCGCAAAGTCAAAATCGCCAATAGTATCGCCTGCGGTAAATCTGGCCTTTTCATCATCACTGCCGTCACTCTGCGGGTTAAAAACGCGGATAGTCCCCTTGATCAATAAATAAAACTGTTGCGCCTTTTCTCCCGATGAAAACAAAAGCTCACCCATTTTAAGGCTCAGAACCCCTGAACGCGAAATAACGAAGTCAATCCCGTTTTTCGGAAGGCTGGAGAAAAGTTCTGCTTTTTTTATCAATGTTGAATCTATATTTGCCTCGGTCATTACCATAATGGAATTATAATTCCTTTCGGCCAGCTTGTCGATAACGTAACGGAATGACTTTCACGGTAATTTTATCTCACATAAGGGCGTAAAACTCAAATTAAATCCAAAAAAGATTAAGTTCATCTTGCCATTTTATTTTTTTTTATATATAATGAATTATTCAATTATTTTAAGGAGAGAAAATTATGGCGAAAACAACAAAAACCCCAGCCGAGGTTCTAAAATCATTAATGGAGGAATATCAGTTAAATCCGTTTTCACTGTCAAAAGCGATTAAGATAAATCCTACAACGGCGCGTCTTCTTGTTCTTGGTAAAGCGAATATAACTGTACCTATCGCTTTACGCTTAAGTAAGTTTTTTGGCCAGGCCCCTAACTTTTGGCTTGACATTCAGCTTGCAAATGATCTTATCAAGGCCGGTAATGACAAGAAATTGACAGAAATTCTAAAAGGCATTACCAAAGTACAGAAACCAACGGCAGCAGCTAAAGCAAAACCCGTGGCCAAAAAGCCTAAAGCAGCCGGGAAAGCCGCTAAAACAAACACCTTGGCAGAAAAGCGCAAAAAAGCCGCTAAAGCCCCCGGTGCTCGCGCCCCCAAAGGAAAAATATCGTAAGCACTGCGGTAAACTAGTGTTCTGTAAAATACAAATGACAGAATAAACGTTAAGTTAAATCCTTATGTAATAAGGATTTAACGCACTTTGTTATTACAGAACACTATTTAATCTTCTTTATTGGTACTGTTTTGAAATTTCATTGAATTGTTCCTGAATCTGCACAACAGCATCGGTAATGATAGGATCAAACTGTGTGCCCCTTCCTTGAATAATTATTTCCATCACTTTTTCAAGAGGCATGGCGGGTTTGTAAACACGTTCGCTGGTGAGCGCATCGTACACATCTGCAAGGGATGCCAAGCGGGCAGTCAGGGGGATTTCGGCTCCCTTGATTTGGCGTGGGTAGCCCTTACCATCCCAGCGTTCATGATGCCCGTAACAAATATCTTCACAGTGTCTTAAATACAAAGAAGAATCTACATCTCCCAGTTCTCCAATAATTTCTTTGCCGCGCGTGGTGTGTGTTTTCATTATTTCATATTCATCCGCGTCCAGTTTCCCGGGTTTAAGAAGGATTCTATCGGGAATAGCTATTTTCCCAACATCATGAAGGGCCATGGATTTCATGATAATGTCCGGCTGGAGTTTTATTAATTCTTCGGCATAAACAGATTCGCTCTCTATCAGGTAATCAGTCAGCGCTTTTACAAATAACTGAGTTCTTTTTACATGCTCGCCGGATTCCATGTCGCGATGTTCAATAACGTTCGCGAGACCCTGCAGGGCATTATCCAGGGTTTTAGTCGCTTCGGCGGTTTTTTCCGCGACCAACTGTTCCAGGCTGTCGCTGTAATTTTTCAGCGCAATCTGGTTTCTCACCCTAAGTTTTACAATCTCGGGCGTGAACGGCTTATATATAAAATCAACAGCGCCAGCCGCCAGAAGCTCGCTTTCGGTATTGTCTTCGGCAGTGATAAAAATAACCGGAATACGTTCTAGCTTATCATTCGTCTTCATTATCTCGAACATTTCACGTCCGGTCATCTCAGGCATATTGATATCAAGTAAAATAATCTTTGGAAGAATTTCGGAATCGCCCAGTATTTCCAGAGCTTCCTTGCCGTTAGAAGCAGTTATTACAGTATAATCATCCTTTAGAATGTTTTCCAGAATATCAATGTTAATGTCAATATCATCTACTATTAGTACCGATGGAACTCTATTGGCCATATTTTCCTATAAATTTTTCTATTTCCGCTATGGTTTGTTTCTGTACAGTTCTGATTTTATCAAGCTGTTCAAATTCTACAGAACCTGCTTTTAAAAGGGTTTCAATTTTTAAACATTGTTCACACAGTTCCGTAAGAGACAGGTTGGCCGCAATGCCCTTTAGAGTATGCACCGCTATTTTCGCGTTTTCTATATCTCCATCACGAACAGTGTCTTCCAACTGTTTTAAGTTTGTGTCGTCCAGAAATTTTCTAAGAAGCTTCGCAAAAAGCCCTGTATTGTTCCTGAGCCTGCTCAAGCCTTCTTCGGTATTAATATAAACTACATTCTCAGCCATTTTATGACCTCCCTACATTGTAATTTTATCTTTCACGGTAAATAATCCGACCTCTGCTGAGATCATAGGGGGAAAGGGCAATCCTTACCCGATCTCCAGGGACAATACGTATGTAATGTTTACGCATTTTACCGGACAGGTGAGCCAGTATCAGGTGCCCTTTTTGATTATCCAGTTCTACCCTGAACATGGTGTTGGGAAGGGCTTCCTTAACTATGCCTTCTACCTCTATCGCTTCTTCTTTTGCCACTTAAACTCCTTTAAATATATGATATTACTAAAAGTCACTTTTTGTCAATCAACCACGTCAACCAACCCCGCCGCAGAACTCGAACCTTTACGTAATTGTATCTAATGTCTCTATTAATAGGGGAACTTCTGCGGGGATGGTTTGTGCGGTTATGGTTCTTTCCATCGTTAGGGCAAGGGAAGAAGGTACCGGAGGCAGGCCAACCAGCGGTTCCACAGTTTCCGTGAATTTTGCGGGATGGGCTGTACAGAGTATTCCCACGGGGAATTCGCCCAGTTTATTTTCCGCACGGAGTTTGTCCACTCCTTTCCAGCCTACAGCGCTGTGCGGATCCAGAAAATACCCTGCCTGTTCGTGTACCCGTACAATGGTTTCCCGTGTTTCTTCGTCCGTTACAAATACTCCGAATAATACCTGCCGCATTTCTTCCCAGGAAAAATGCGCTGCCATGCGCTCAAAATTACTGGGCGCACCAACATCCATCGCGTTGGAAATTGTCGCCTGAGAAACCCGCGCCTGATAATCGCCTGTTAATAAAAAATCCGGGATGGTTTTGTTTATATTGGTCGCCGCGATAAACCGCCCTATTGGCGCGCCCATCTTCATCGCGTAAAGCCCGGCGGTAAGATTGCCAAAATTACCGGAAGGAACGCAGAGTGTAACAGGGACATTGGTTTCTGGTTTCTTTACGCTGGGGCGCGGAGGTGCGGAGGGTTGAGAGCGAGGAGTTGCCTCACCGTCAGGGTCGGTAAGGCCGGTGAAAGCCCTGCCTGCGGCGGCGGAATAGTAGACAGCCTGCGGGATAAGGCGGCTTATGTTTATTGAGTTCGCCGAGGAAAGGGACATTCGCTTTTTCAGGTCGTCATCGGCAAGAGCGGCTTTTACCAGACGCTGACAGTCATCGAAACTGCCTTCTACAGCAAGGGCGGATATGTTCCTGCCAAGACCGGCGATTTGCCGCTCCTGCAGGGGTGTTACCCGGCCTTTCGGGTACAATACGGTAACGGAAATACCCGGTATGTCAAAAAAGCCGTCCGCCACCGCTCCGCCGGTGTCGCCGGAAGTAGCGACAAGTATCTTTAAAGGGCGATCCTCGTTACGGCGCAGGTACGAAAACGCCCTTGCCATAAAGCGCGCACCGAAATCCTTAAAAGCCGCAGTTGGTCCGTGAAAAAGTTCCAGAGCAAAACGGTCTGCCACAACCACCAGAGGAGCGGTAAAGGGATACGCCGAACCTACCATGTCGGCTAACACTGTATCCGGGATTTCGTCCCGTACATACGGTCTGATTGTTTCAAAGGCAATATCGCGGAAGTCCATTGTTCCAAGCGAAGAACACGCCGATGCAGAGTATTGGGGGATTTCCTGTGGCACAAAAAGCCCGCCATCCGGTGCAAGCCCGGTAAGCGCGGCCACAGCGAAACTTACCCTTTCGTTTTTATTTCTTGTACTGTAGTAATACATTGCTCATTTTAACATAAACAGGAGATATACTTCTACATAACTTCCTTAGAAAAAAGATATTGCTACTTGTTATCTGCCGTATACTTTAAGCTGTTTTTCCGAAAATATGACCGCTACCCTTTCTCCTGTTTTATCGCAAGCCTTCTGAATCAAACTAGCGAATCGGTTGGCACAATCATCATCTTCAAGAATTACCCCTTGTTTTTCGGCTTCTACTCTTAATTGACGTGAAATCACCGCTTTAAGTATCTCTACCCCATTTTTTGCATAATTTCCGGCGTTTAGGTCTATCCTAATCACCGGATGTTTTTTCCACTCCCACTCAAGCGAGTTGTCTACTTGGTATTCCATTTTGGAATGTCAAGTTTTCCCATTCTTCTTTGGTTAATTGAAACATAAAATCATCGGGAAAACGTCCAATATTACGTTTTACAGCTTTATTCAAATTAAAGGTTTCTACTCCGTATAAGGCTGCAAGGTCATTATCTAACATGACTCTCTGCCCGTGTTGACAAAAGGCACACAATGTGCTATGATAAAAACATGAGATTTACATGGGAAAACGATAAAAATGAGCTTTTGAAACAAAATCGAAATATCTCATTTGAACAGATTGTTTTATCTATTGAAAATAAGCAAGTTGTTGATGTTATAGAACATCCAAACCAGAAAAAATATGAGGGACAAGTATTTATTCTGGTAGAACACAAAAACTATGTTTATGTTGTCCCTTCTTTAATTTCAAATTCGGGGGATGAATGTCATTTAAAGACAATTTATCCAAGCCGTAAATATACAGAAAAATATTTAAGGGGGAAAGAATGAATCAAGTAAAATTTATTGATAGTGAAGAAAAAAAACTTATAGAATCACTTGAAAAAGACGGTTGGAAATCAACAAAAAATCTTGATGACTGGAAAACCCTTTTGTCTAAAACAGCATCAGAGACAATGGCAAAAGATCAACGTATGAATATTCGTGTTTCTAAAAATGATCTTGACGGTATTAAGTTAAGGGCTGTTGAAGAAGGATTGCCATACCAAACATTGGTTGCAAGCATTATTCACAAATATGTAACTGGTAGACTAATTGAAAAACAAGCCTAAAAACGAAGATAGCAGGTAACAGGCAAAGTTAACGCATATGATGACTGACACCGATTTCAGAATTTCATCTTATAATGGATAGTCCCTTGTTCGTAATCTGTGCGTGATGATACCACTGCAAGCCTCCAAACAACGATACTACCCACTATAAACAACACTTCTAATTAGTAAAATGTAAAAAAGTCAAAAGAAATATCTTGTGCATTCTCTAAATCAATCTCCGCTTTTAAGTTTCCTTGCATATAATTACCGGTAAAAGTAACTGTGTATGATTTATCGACAAACAATTCAAATGATGTAGCTCCGGTATCTTTGGCAGTTATAGGTACAGATCCTGCGGTCGGTCCAATTCTATAATTAGAAAGAGTTATACTCTCATCAAAATTAAAATTTGTACCCGGCATAAGAACTTCAAATTCTACTCCAGCACTGTTGCTCGGCATATAAGAAATCCCAAACGTATTAAAAACTATTTCTGATCCTCTATACAAACGGACAGCTACGTCCGAAAAATTAACAATTTTTAAATAAGCTACCCCGGAACTTCGGCCTGATGTATAACTTAAAGCCTGCCCAATGTTGTATACCATCGGATCAGGTCCTTCACCGAAGGGAAAAACTTCCATCCATGGACGACCGAAATGTCCTTTGGGATAAATTGTTTCTACAATGTTACGCTGGGGGTTAAACCTTTTAAATACAGGGAAAAAATCAAGGTCCCCTGCCTGTACATAAAGAGTTGTTGCTAACATTCCGGCAGGGGCATACCCAAGGGTAGGTCCATAAATTCCGCCTGCGCGGAGTTCTACATTGAGGTTTGTCGGGTTTTCAATTCTCAGTCTATACTGCCCGCCCAATTTATCGCTGATTTCGTATAAAGTCTCATTTTCACCTGCCGCATTATAGAAAACATACACTCTGGTAAAAGGAGTATTTGTTTGAGAAGCAAGATTGTTCATATTGTTTAAAAACTGGTCAAGGGTTAAAACAATCATCGAAAATTCACCGGTTGTACTAAAGTGTTTTGTATCCTTCCTAATACCCCAACCATCACCTCCGGCATAGGGTTCTACACCGCCAAGAATAGCATCCAAGGTCAGTTCATTTTTAAAAAGAACCAGACTTTGATTGGTAAGGTTTCGTACCCTAATTGCAGCATTGGAGGAATAATTATTAAAATCGATAATACCCATGTAAAACCACCAAGCCGAGTTATATGCCTCAACACTGCCCTCTGGGACTCTGATTTCCATGTTTGGGTGGGTGTAACTGAATGCGTTTACCCCCAGTGTAGGCGGCGTTGTCCTAAGGCTGGTAACCAAAGCAAGGTTAGTACAGTCTTGGAAGGCTCCGTCACCGATGAAAGAAAGCTCCGCAGGCAGTGTAATCTCCGTAATGCCCGTGCAGCCCTGGAAGGCGCCGATGCCGATGGAAGTAAGAAATGCAGGCAGGGTGGTTATGGCAAGGCTTGTACTTTCAGCAAAGGCGTAGTCGCCGATAGTAGAAAGCATCGTCCCGCTGAAGGTTTCAAGGTTGGTAAAGTGGCTGAATGTAGGGGAACTAATCGTGCCGCCCGCTATTCCGGTTGTCGTGCTGGGCAAAATTAGGGACACTATTTTACTTTTTCCAACTAAAATACTGCTGTCGGGATCAAAGGTTCCATCGGAACGAAGACCGTTATCGGTTGCGCTGTCAGAGCGGGTGTAGGCGGAAAGGTCGAGCGTACCGTTAAAGGCGCTGTCGGCTTCGATGTCTTGGAGTATCTCCAGCCATTTTACTTCTGTCAGAGGCCCCAGCTCAGGATTCGTAATGGTGTACGCTGCCGTCAGTACATCGCTATTTGTCATCCCGCTTCTTACGGCAATAGCCATGATGGTTGTGTTCTCGCTGACAACTATGGGGCTGGTATACAAGACGCTGCTTGTTGTGGGCGTGTTGCCGTTGGTGGTGTAATAAATAGCCACGCCTTCCGTTGCGCTGGTCAGCGTCACGGACTGGTTGCCGGAGTAAGTTCCGCCCGGCGGGTTAGCTACAGGGGCAGCTACCTTTTCTGGTTCCGGCTCCTGCTCCGGATCTTCCTCGCAAGCGCCCAGCGTAAGGGCAAGCATCAAAACCATCATGGCAATAGCCATGAAACCTAATGTTCTTCTCTTAAACATATAATCCTCCTTTGTCAAATTCGATGTCTATTAGACACTTTCGCATTTCAAATGACGGAAAAACCATCATAAATTCAAGCGATCCTGCCATAAACACATCTTATTACTTCTATACTAGAAGTAATATGCGTTTGTCAATAGGTATGGAAAAAGTACTTACTGTAACAAGAAGTGTCTAATATTTAATAGGCAAGTGTATAAGGGGAGGTTCAATTGTTTACATGGAAGAACGTGAGCTTAAAGACATTTTGGGTAAAAATATCAAGTTTTTTCGCTCTCAAAGGCACTTGTCACAGGCTGATTTAGCTGAAAAAGCTGGTATTTCCATAACTTTTCTCTCAAATATTGAGAGAGGAAACAATTTTCCCCTTGCTGGAACTCTTTGCAGTCTTGCTAAAACCCTTGAGATTGAGGTTTTTGAGCTTTTTAAGGGCAATTTGGTACCTTCTGACAGTAAAGAAGTAGTAAGCCAACTGTCCAAAGATATTACTGAAAAAATAAATATAGCGGTAACCCATATTTTTAAGCAGTACTTGGGCTAATCACACAAAAGACGGAATTAAATGTCAACCGTATACGTCAACTGCAAGATCTTATTGAGTACAAATAAACCATATCAATAAATTTCCTACCGCGAGAGTACAAACAGATAGTCAGAAAGCCTGTTTAAGTACGCACCCGCTTTTTGGCAGAGCGGATGCAGGGCATTGGCGGCGAAAAAAAGCCGTTCCGTTCTTCTGGCGACAGTTCTGGTTATGTGAATATGAGCCTCGGTAATATCGCGCCCTGGTAAAACAGGCCCCGGCGGCATGACCGTCTGGTCTGACAGCCTGTCAATTTCTTTTTCCAAAACAGCGGTTTCGTCTTCGTTAAAAAAATATTTTTCGTTCGCAGGATCAGACGCGTGCGCCATTATTGACACAAGATTTTTCTGTATTCTTTCCAGAAATTGACAGGTATCCGTGTTTGAGAACGTTGCTTTTACCAATCCCAAATGTGAACTCAACTCGTCTACCGTACCAATAAAATGGATAAGACAATCGTTTTTTGAAACTTTCTCGCCGCACAAGTTGAAAGTTTCGCCAAAGTCGCCTGTTTTGGTATAAATATTCATTTCGCCAATTAAAGTGTATCGGGTGAATCCAGCCAGGCAGGAAGCTGCATACTGGTTTCAAGATACCCCATACGGCGTCTTTTTATGGAAATATCCATTATCGCGTATCCCTCATTTTCCATTATACGCAGCCGGTTAATAGAGATAGGGTCGTCTTCGGAAATACCCGCCTCATCAGCGATTGAGCCTCTCACTACCTTTCTTACAATAAAGTTTGAGGTAAAAAGCCCTCCTTGCGCCGGATCCAGAACCATGCCGAACAATGGAGCGGCAATTCTTTCGCGCCTGTCCACCCTTGCCGCTTCCGACAGTGGAATATCCGGACGGGGAACAGTCATTATGATATTTTTCTTTAGGTCTCCCGCCGCATTAACAGTTTCCAGAGCGACAAGTTCTCCGGGACCTGCCAGAAAAAGCTCGTTCTGCAAAGCGGGAATAAGCCCGCCCTGGGGAGCCGTTACCGCCCTTCCGTTAATCGACCTTATAAAAGAGCCTTCGCGAACCAGATGCCGTGTCGCCGGAGTACCCGGAGCGGTATAGATAATTTCTGCGCCCTGAAAAGTCTCGCTTAACGATATGCCAAGCCAGGGACGCTGCACCTTTCCCCCCTTCATCATTGCCGGAAGGGCGGCGGCAAGCCGTTCCGCTGGAACCGCGAAGTTTAACCCCTGGTAATACGGTATTCCCGCAAACACAACCCCCACAAGCCGCCCGTTGCTGTCCACAACAGGTCCGCCAGAATTGCCAAAATTAACAGCAGCGTCAATCTGAATAACATCGCCTATTTGCAAAAAGCGTCTGCCAAGAGCGGAAACAATCCCGGAAGTTACGGTTTTTTCCAGCCCCACAGGAGAACCGATAGCGAGCACCGTGTCGCCCGCCTGGGGAATTACACGATCCACAATGGAAAACACATACTCAGTTTCATACTCGGTTTTAATCAACGCCAAATCCAGCGCCTTGTCCCAGCCGATAACACGCGCGGGAATTCGCGGGCTTGTAGAATCTCCCATGCGGATAAACAACCTTGAGTATCCCCTGAATTTGGGATCAACCTCGCTTTCTATAACATGGTAGTTTGTGATTAACAACCCCGAAGAGTCAACAAAAAAAGCTGACCCCAATACCCTGTCCGGTATTCCCCTGCCTCTTTCAATTCTGATTCCCCTGTCAACAATAACGGTCGCGACTCCCTTTACCATATCAGAAACACTGTCGCGTCCCCGCGCATATTCCACAAACTCACTGCTGATATTCCTGACGCCCGCAGCTTCGGCGGCGGAAAGAAAAAAGGCTGCTGCCCGGCGCTGCCTCACATTCACAGCCCTTTCAAGAAAGAGCAGCGCGGAAGCGGAATCCAAGGGATTAATCTCATGGTACTTAACCGCCGATAAAAAAGCGCCAAGATTATCGCCATCGGCCAGTTTCTTTTTCGCGTCCGCAAGAATCAGCGCCGGTTCAAGGGAGGTTTCTTTAACGGCGGCGCCGACACTGGCAAGAGACCTGCCAAGAGAAATAGCCTGTTCCCACTGTTCTTCTTCTATCGCTCTTTCCTGCATAGCGGATATTTTTTCTATCGCTTCTTCTTCATATAAAAGCGCCTGCTGCCAGTCTTCATTATTAATATTCTGATTTACTGAATAAACTTCTTTATATATATAGATAAGATTTAATGCGTTAACGGGGTTTTCTTCTAGTTGTTTTTCTATGTCATCCAGTCTGATAGCGCTTGTGGATCTTGACAGAATAAGAGAGCTGCCTTCGTCCGGGTTTTCTACGCTGGTACATGAAAAGGAAAATATAATCGTGGCCGCGAGAACAAAGAATCCTGATAAATATTTTATTTTCATTGTTTTAGTGTATCTTCCGTTTCTGAATAATTCATTATACCGCTGCCATCCATATCCCAAGTATAAACAACGGAACCGTCTTCAAGATACACCTCGCCTGTTTTAAAAACACCCTCTCCTGTCCAGTCGCTTTGTGAAGAAGCTATAAGTGAACTATAATTAAATATTCTGAAAAAATCAAAATCCAAAGGAGGACGGCGGAAACGGCGTATTGTCTCCATTCTGCCGTCCAAATCCAAATCCAGACGCTGAGTAACAGGCAATCCCAGACTGAACTCTGTAACCGAAACCTCTCTGCCGTTCAATGTCTCAACAATCTGTAACGGTATACCTCTTTCCAAAAAGATTTCCTCTACCGCGCCGTCAAACTCAAGGCTTGGTCTGCGGATACTTGAACTGAATGAAACAAGCGTTCTCCGTGTTAATCCCATATATTCAGGCTGTGGAACAGGATACGCTAAACCGGCAAAGTTACCGCTGCCTCCAAGCGAAACAAAGGTAACAGGAGCGAATTGAAAATCCGCCGGTCTAAATAGAAACATCTCCTGTGCTAGGGTTATCTGTTCCACAGATGGATATTGTTCCCAAACAATCACTGCGGCAGAAGGCTGTCCGGTAATGGGTATACCGGCCAATACCGGAACACCATCGGGCGAGAATAAAATTTGTAAGTCAAAAATATTTTCCTGATTTATATCACGGGCATATTCAACAATTACACCATCCTGGAAATAAGCGTGGCTGTCGATATATCCGTCACGGTCATCGTCTGAAATTATTATCCCGGAAAAAGAAAGCAAATTCCGCGTGAAAAAAAACCGCCCTTCTTCGCTGCGAAGCAAACTGTAAACATCGGTAATATCGCGCAGATCAAGAACCGGGAATCCGTTTGCGGCAAGACCGGACGGAAAGGGAGAATTAAAGCCCCGGACACCCGAAAACAGTTCTTCCACAGCTTCAATGTCGCCTAATAAGCCAAGGTTCAACGCGGGGGCAATGGAAGACGGAACCGGTCTGAAATCCCTGTTCATGATATGGGATATACCACCCGCTCGATAAGAGGCGACAAGCCTACGCGCTTCTTCTGTATCCCGCGTAAAGAGAGCGGCCATCCACGCAAGTTCAGGATCGGATTCAACAAGAAACGGAAGCCGCCTAAGAGCAAGCTCAAGCAGATCCATGTCTCCCGCCGAAACCCTCGCTGACCCCTGCCACAGTACAGGTTCAGCCAATGGTTCGGGATTCCTGTCACGCGCATACTCAAAAAATATCCTTAAAGGGCGAGGGTCGCGGGGGAACCTGTCCATGGCGGAAAGGGTAAGACCTCTAAAGCGAGCCAGCGCCTGGACGGAGTCTGCATTATTGCCCGATGCTAATCCCCTGAAAGCCAAAAGACGCAATATGGCCAAATCAGCCCTTTCGGTAACAGCGTTTCCTTCGGCCTGATCCAAAACATACAGCGCGTCCGTAAACCGGCGCACAGCTATTAACTGTTCGGCTTTTAACAGAAAAGCCTGGACTGCGTTGTAAGAGACCCAGCGGTTTGTTTCAATAGCTTTGTCCAGGGCTTCTATCACGCTGACTCTGCTTTTTCCCTCACGGGAACGGACATAGGCTAAAAGATACGAAACATCGGAAGAAACATTGGCGAAATCCGCCGCGCGTTCCAGCGCCGCCAACGCTTCACCCCAGCGCCCTTCTTCTATCGCCTGTCCCGCCCATCTTACATACTGTTCAGCCGCTTCGCCATCGCCCCATATCTGAGCGAAAGAATTTGAAGCCGCCAAAACGAATATTAATATTAACAAAACAGAGCGTATCTTCATATATTAGGGCGTTTCTCCCTGGGTAAAAACCACGGAACTTTCCTTTGGAGGAAGCCCCAGTATCTCCCGCACTTCATCGTCTATCAATGTTTCCCGCGCAAGCAGGGTGTCGGCAAGTTTTTCCAGTTCCGCTTTGCGGCTTTCAAGAATTTCTGCGGCGTTATTTCTAGCGTTGTCAAGAATTTCTCTGACTGCCCTATCAATACGTTGCGCGGTATCTTCGGAATAATCCTTGTGCCTGGCGATTTCCTTGCCAAGGAAAATGGGTTCTTCTTCCTGACCGTATGTAACAGGACCAAGCTCATCCGCCATGCCCCATTCACATACCATGTTACGCGCCAATTCAGTCGCCTGCTGAATGTCGTTTTTTGTTCCGGTTGTAGTCTCGTTATAAAAAAGTTTCTCGGCAAGCCAGCCGCCGTAACAGATGGCGATACGGTCTTCTATCCAGCTCCTCGCACGGCTGTAACTGTCTTCTTCAGGAAGGGAAAGAGCCATGCCCAACGCCCGACCGTGGGGTACAATGGTAACTTTGTGCAGCGGGTCGGCGTTCTTTAAAAAATAGTGAAGCAGCGCGTGACCGGCTTCGTGAACGGCTGTCATGCGGCGTTCCTTGTCGGATACAACAAGTGTTTTACGGGCAACGCCCATCAGCACCTTGTCCCTAGCCTCTTCAAAGTCTGTCATTTGAACTTCCGGCTTGTCTTTACGGGCGGCAAACAGAGCCGCCTCGTTTACAAGGTTGGCGATATCCGCGCCGCTCATTCCCGGCGTAGCTCTGGCGATACGTGTAAGATCAAGTTCCTTGTCCAGCGGTATCTTGGAAGCGTGGATTTGTAAAATCGCCTCACGTTCCTTGATATCCGGCATTGCCACTACTACCTGCCTGTCGAAACGGCCAGGACGCAAGAGCGCCGGATCAAGGACATCGGGGCGGTTTGTGGCGGCAAGAATTATTACGCCGTCTTTTGAGTCAAAGCCGTCCATTTCTACCAGGAGCTGGTTCAACGTCTGTTCACGCTCGTCATGGCCGCCGCCATAACCTGCGCCGCGGGTACGCCCGACAGCGTCCAATTCGTCTATAAAAATTATACAGGGAGCGCTTTTCCTTCCCTGCTCAAAAAGATCCCTTACGCGGCTCGCTCCGACACCGACAAACATTTCAACAAAGTCGGAACCGGACATATGAAAAAAAGCGACCCCGGCTTCGCCAGCCACGGAACGCGCCATCAATGTTTTACCTGTACCAGGCATACCGACAAGGAGTACTCCCTTGGGTATTCGCGCTCCCATCTTTGTAAACTTCTGAGGGCTTTTCAGGAACTCAACTACTTCCTCAAGCTCAAACTTGGCATCCTTCTGTCCCGCTACATCCTGAAAACTGACCTTCTTTCCCTCGTCATGATAACGCTTGGCTCTGCTTTTGCCGAAATGAAAAGTTCTGCTTCCCATACCCTGCATATTTCTTACCATAAACATAATTATGCTAAAACCGATAATCCAGGGAAGCATATTTACCAACATATTCCACGGACTAAGTCTGGCGCTTGCTCCGGAAATATTAATATTCCTTTCCTGTAAACTGGATAAAAGACTTGGATCGGAATATGGAATACGTGTTCTAAGCTGGGCGGAATCCGCGCCGGTACCTCTTAAGAAAATATCTACTATATTGTTATCGTGAATAGTGACAGCTTCAATCTGATTCTGTTCTATAAAGCGAGTAAAATCAGAATACGGTATTTCCCTGACGGGAGAGGAGCCTCCTCTTAAAAAATAAGCTAGAAAGATCCCCATCATAATTAAAAAGAAAACGAGAGCGAAACCTCCCGGCCTCCTTGTCTGCATAGGCCCCCTGTCAGGAAAGTTGTCATTAGGATTAAACATAAGCGCCTCCGTCTGGCTGCGTAAACATTGTTTTTATGGTCAGATAAAATTTCTAACCGTAATGAAGGGTATCATACCGCACGTTTCAGGGAGAACATCCCTGACAAACAAAACCCCTGTCCTGTCGAGAAACGCCGCCGTACCGGAAGCGTCAACCGCGCTTATAACTCTACCCGACCGGGTCAACCCCCGCCTTGTAATTTTCCTGCCATTACTGACGAGAAAATCGTCATTAAAACTCCGCCGGAAAACCAGCGGCAGCGCGGCAAAAAACCCGTTATTCCCGTCTGGCGAAAAACCATCCGGGGAGCGTCCCTCCGGCACATCAATACTTATAGAATTTAGATTATATAAACCCGGCTCTTTTATCAACAGCGAAAACCCGCTTTCGGAGAAATCTTTATGTATCGGAGACAGCGTAATTTTACCGCCTTTACGCCTGATTCGCAGTGTTCCCAAGTCTATTGCGGTAACAGAGCCTTTGCAAAAATGCCTGATTACGGAGCGTCTGGGGGACTGGAGACTGGGATGTGTGTTTTCTTCTTCCCCTCGCGTCTCATTTCGGGTTCTTTTTAACAAGTTAATTCCCTGAAATAAAGCCTCCTCGCGGATGATTTGGGGTTGATCGAAAAAGGTTTCCTCACAGGCAGCAAGGGCAGGTTTTGCGGAATGTGAAACAGGACACGGCTCCCAGATAATTCGCCGGGCCTCCTTGGCAAGGAATGCCGCTGTCAGGGATTGTGTTTTTGCCATACCGGTCAAACCGCTTTTCCAGTCGGGGAAAAATTCCTCCAACAGCGGGATTAGGCGGTGTCGTATACGGTTTCGCAGGTATTTCTCATCGGTGTTTGTGGCGTCTTCCCGCCAGGGGATTTTTCTTTCTATTAGATAGGCAATCACATCGGCGCGGTTTACGGTAAGCAGGGGCCTGAGTATCCGCCCGCGACTTACAGGCATGGCGGAAAGTCCCGCAGGGCCAGCGCCGCGTAAAACACGCATAAGCGCCAGCTCAAGCATATCATCCCTTGTATGAGCGATTAAAATACGGGTGTTTTTTCCCAGACGCTCGGCTTCGCGGAACAATGCCCTGTGCCGGAAATGTCTGGCGGCGGCTTCTATGCCAATGCCTTTTCGATGTGCGAAAGTTTCAATCTTGCCCGACGGTATGGGGACAACACGGCAGTCAATCCCGGTCTTTTCACAAAAATTGCGGACATATTCGGCATCCCCGCAGCTTTCTTCCGCCGGACGCAGTCCGTGTTCAACATGCAGACAGAAAAGCCGCTCCCCGCAAACAATACCGGAAAGCGCGGCAAGCATCGCCATTGAGTCAGCGCCGCCGGAAACAGCGGCAAGAAAGATTGTCCCTGCGGGACAATCTTTCAAAGCATTGGAAACAGTATTTTCAAATTCGGTCATACCAAGGTTTATCTGCTAATTCTTCACGCGAAGAACCAGGGACGCATAGAAAAAGGCACGAAGGCACAAGGGTTAGGGATAAGCTCTTAGGCTTTTTTCTCCGTAGCGGCGGAAGCCACAGCGGCCTCGGCAGCGGCATCAGCCCTGGCGAACTTTACAGTCGCTACAACCTGATCCGGATTGGTAATAAGTTTTACGCTGTCGGCAAGAGGAATATCCCGTACATGCAATGACTGGTTGCCCTTTAAGCCGGAAATATCAAGCTCGATCCGTTCCGGCAGATCTTTGGGCAGACACTCAACTTCGATTTGAAGGAAGGGAGTCTCAAGCATACCGCCTTCCCGAACACCGATGGGATTCCCATTAAGAATAATGGAAACCTTGGCGCGCAACGCAATACCGCTTTCAACTTCATAAAAGTCTATATGAAGAAGATTCCCGTCGATAATGTTCCTTTGAGTATTTTTTACAAAGGCTTCGTAGGATTTGCCGTTAACTTCGACATTAACAATAGTACTTTCGGAGATACCCTTTGTCCCCTTAATGAATTCGGAAGCGTCCAAGTCGATGGAAATGGATTGACCTGACCTTCCATAAATAACTGCCGGTATACGGCCGTTGCGCCTTATCCGGCGAGATTCGGCAGAACCTAATTTCTGACGATTTTGTGCTTTTAATACAACCTTGCTCATTTATTTACCTCGTAAAAAAAATACCGGGACGACCCCGCGATATCTCGCGGGTTAAAAACCCTATTGGGACGACAGGATTCGAACCTGTGAATACCGGAACCAAAACCCGGGGGCTTACCGCTTGCCGACGTCCCATCTTAATGTAAAAGCCTAGCATAAATCACAGGAAAGAATCAACTACCCACCGCAAAATGAGGTGTGGTTATTTAAGAAGTTATATGTTTCAGATGTGGATAGCTCATAAACTAAACAAAAGAGCGCTCAGACAGACTGGCGCTAGTACTGGAGAACTATAAGTAAAAAAGGTGTGGGGATTCCACACCTTTTTTAGCCTTTTTCAGTTAATCCATATCGTCTGCTACGGCTTCCTGCACATCGCCGGATTCATATTTTTCCAGTATACGCCTCTGAAGCTCCGCGCGAAACTCTGGATTGATAGGATGGGCTACATCCTTGTACTCACCTGCCCGTGTTTTCCGGCTAGGCATGGCAATAAACACACCCGTCTTGCCCTCGATGATCTTTATGTTGTGAACAACAAAGCAGTCATCAAAAGTAACCGTTACATAGGCTTTTGGTTTGCCGCCGCCCGTTACCTTACGGACCCTAATATCAGTAATTTCCATAAGCACCCTGCCTCTCCTTCGAGGTCCTTCAAAATAGAGCCAACAACCACGCTGTTTTACATGGCTACCAGCTACTTAATTAACATTATATTACTGTTTTGTCATGAAAGCAAGGACAAATATAAATATTTATTGTGTTTTTTACCTGATAATGCTTTTTTTACTCACTGTATAAAATATTATCCTCACAAAGAGAGTTTTTTGAGGGACTACAACACTCCGCAAAACCCCATTTGGTGCGTAACACTACGGCAGCTTTCTCTGCCAGTTTCTTTTCCTCAAAGACTCCAAAGCAAGTAGAACCTGCCCCGGAAAGCCCGGCAAAACCGGCCCCCAATTCCCGCAGGTCAGAAAGGATCTGGTTATAAACAAATTTTTCCCGTTCCGGGAAAACCGGCAAAAAATCGTTTACGAATAAAGGAATAGAGCTATTGTCTTTCATTTGTGTTTGAAAAAAATCCCTGATCCCCGATCCCCGATCCCCACTCCCCTTCCTAGACTCAACCAATAACCGAAAAGCTGCGGCGGTATCGCTTGGAAAACCAGGATTGACCAGTACCAGAAAACAATGCGGGGCTTCTATTGGTTTTACACACTCGCCCCGGCCAGTTACCAAGGCGGCGGCGGTTTCGTAAATAAAAAAAGGAACATCGCTGCCCAGGGAGGCCGCCATCTTCAGGAGCGCGTCTCTGCCCAACAGGCCGCCGGCTAGTTTGTTCATAACCAGGAGCGTAGCCGCCGCGTTCGAAGAGCCCCCACCGAGTCCTCCGCCAAGGGGGATGCGTTTTTCGACTCTTACCCTTAACCCCTGGGTAAAGCCGGTTTTTTCCCTGAACAGGGACATAGCCTTAAAAATGATGTTTTTTTCTACAGGAAGGTTGAATCTTGCGGCTCCGACAGTGCTAGGAGCCTCCATGATAATTTCCGGCGTGTTTTCACCATTAATAAGCTCATAATGCAGGGTATCGCCGAAATCTACTGCCAGAAAGACACTTTCCAGATTGTGGAAACCATCCGGCCGCCTGTCCAGTACCGCCAGATGAAGGTTCACCTTGGCCGGCGCGAAAATTGTCAGCTGCTCCGGTAAAACAGGCATAAGGCACAGGTTATCATAATTTTAAAAAAAAAGCAAAAACCAGTTGACAATTTTATAAATCCTAAATTATGTTTCTATATGTAGGGGGGCTTTATGCCTGCCATACAGTTTCGATTCAAGAAAAAGACAAAAAGGGAGAGCAATATGGTTCTGAACGGAGCTATGGAACAAGAGGAACTTGAACTTGCGTTGGTATCTGTCGATGGTTATGATACTGTTTACGGATCGGACAGCAGCCAAACACCGGTTTTCATCTTTGGCGATGATGATGATTATGAAGATGAAAATGATTATGATGATGACGATGATGACTTCGACGATGACGATGATGATGATGATGATGACGAAGAAGACGATGATGATGATGACTATGATGATGACGACGATCTTGACGAGGATGATGACGAGGACGACTTCGATGAGGATGACTACGACGAGGACGACTACGACGACCTTGACGAGTAGGGTTTATTCATCCACACGGTGCCTGAATTTCTTAGGCGCCGTGCTTGATTGGGTTCCGGGCGCTCCGCTCAGGCTAAAGCCTTCGCGAGTTATTTGTCACTACAGCATTTATTGAGCGCCACGCCATTTTGATTTTTTTCATCCACACGGCTTATCGCCGTGCTTGATTGGGCGCCAAAGTCTTTCTAGTTCGTAGAAATCGCGCGCTTGTTGGCTCATCAGGTGGATTATCGTTGAGCCCAGATCAACTAAACGCCATTCATCGCCCGCGCTCTTGCGTGAACTGCCCAGTATATCTATTTCCTTCTCGCGGCAAAATTCCTTGATGTGCCGTTCAAGGCCGTCCATGTGGGTCTCACTTGAAACGGTGGCAATAATAAAAAAGTCTGTCCAGTTATTTATCTCCCGGAGATCCAATACAGAAACATCCTGTCCCTTATGGTCCCTTAAAAGCTCGCCCAAGGCGGCTGCCTGTGTGTCAATCCGGTTTTCAGTTTTCAACAACACGTCTTCCATTAAAATCCCTTCCAATAATCAAGGTAAGATCCGCATTCAGTTCAAGATTGTGAATGTCCGCCGTAACGCTCACCAACCCTTCGCTCGTCAATGCTGGATCATCAAACAAAACATACTCGTCTCTGATATTGGTACAATGTATAACATCGGCAAACGCCCTGACCATTGAATCATTACCCATACGGTTAATGATTACGGTGTTTTCAAAATTATTCCTGTCCGCATTGCCTACAGAAATTATATCATAGCCGAAACTTCTTAGCATTTCCGCTGTCCTGCCCGCAAGACCTGTAATCGGGGTTCCGTTTAAAACCTCTACAGTAAGAGTTCTTTGACCTACACCCTCAACCTGACGTGTAAGTGTTCCTAAAGTCTGGCGGACAACTTCTTTTACAAGATTGCCATCCCAATGCGGAATGATCAGTGTCTGCCCGGATACTTCCCGCAGGTTTCCTCCCACAGACTGGATATTGGTACGGTCGGTTTGTATGTAAATAAGTTCGTCAAAAAGCCGCGTCATTGTACGCTGATTCATTGAGGTTCTAAAAAAAGAATAGTACAACTTAGCGGCGGCGGGATTTTTCAGGTTGTCGTTCATTACAATGATGCGATCCAGCAATCCAAGAAAAAAACGCTGTCTGCGGGAAGTTATCAATTCACGATCTTCATCAGGCAGGTAGTAAGTCGCGTAAACAACGGCTTTATCACCGTCAAGAACAGTCATGCCCGAAGGAAACATGACAAGTCCATCACCGTTCCTGTGTGCTACAGGGGAAGGAACAAAAATTTCTACTCCTTCCAGAAGATCAACCAGGGATACCAGTTTTTCCTTTGTAATAATAATGGAAAAATTAATATCTAGACCCAAGAGCCTTTCTATTTCATTCTCATAACTGCCAATTCTAACGGAATCATAAACCCTGTCTATACGATCAACACGGTTTATTCTTGTAATTAACATTCCAAGATCCGATGGAATATCAAAAATGGCAGCGCGTTTGGTCGCGGGATAGTACATCAACACATAGGTACTAAGGGGAGCCCTTTCTTCTTCTATTACAAAGAGGATATTGATTACACGATTGGCTACAAGAGCTTCTTCTACCGGATCGCTCCAAAGATTAAATACCGCAAGAACAATCCCTGTAATAAACAAAAAGACAATAAGACCAAGCAGAAGACGCGAAGCGTCCATTTTTGATAATCTCAATATTTTCTTTCCTTCATCCTGTCAAAAAGGCGTAAGGTTTCCTCGGACAAATCCAACTCTCTTGATCGCAGCTTGCTGATGGTTTTTTTCAGTACGGCAAGAAGGATACTGTCCAGATCATCTTCCAGACACATTTTTCTTAAAGCAGGATCGATGCTTCTTGATATTTCGGCTTTATCGGCAATATAGATCACTTTCGCGAGAGGACCCATATGTTCGCTTCCTGATGTATGAACCGCGACTGCTTCCAATATATCCTTATTATGAACGCAGAAACGTTCCTTTAGCAATACCGCTGCGGCTCTACCGTGAAGAAGATTGAGTTTACCCCTTTCAAGCGGTGTAATCGGCATACCGTCAGATTTTACTAGTTTCAGTATAAGCTTGGTATCCATTTGTTTTGCCAAATCGTGGGCTATTCCCGCAAGATAGCCTGCCACCGGGTTTAAACCAAAACGCAGACAAAGATCATACGCTAGAAGAGCTGTATTCCTTGAATGAAGAAAGCGCTCGGCACTAAGGCTTTTCCGGGCGGCTGCTTCTACTCGCAAAATTGTATCGTAGGTACAATCCTTACAGGTCTCAAATTCATTATTCTGCTTCTCTGTCCCCAGTTCCCCAGTTCTAAAACCATAAAGCCCTCTGTCTTCAATTATAAATCTTACCCCGGTGGGAACCAGGGAACGCCAGTCACTTCCCTCTTTTATTTTCTGTTTGACCATTCGCGAGGAAATATTCATCACTTCGTTATCAATAAGGGTATGGGGAAAGGGATATTTTTCAATGCCGGATTCGTACCGGCGCCCTATAACTATGTCCGCAAGTTCTAGTATCTTTTTACTGTCACGCCATTTTGGAAAATCCCCGGCAAGGTCATCGCCGATAATAAGCGCCGGTTTACCGGAAGGCATGTAACGTGAAATGATGTCCCGCAGCGTGTCCGCGGTATAGGATACGCCTTCGCGCCTTATTTCACAGTCGTCAATCGCGAATCGGGGATCGCCCGCTACGGCGGAAGCAAGCATATCAATTCTGTCGTAAGCGCCGCTTTCCATACCTTCCGATCGGAGTTTAAAGGGAGAACGATACGCGGGTATAATCACTATCCTGTCAAGCTCTAATATAGAAAGAACCTTATCCGCGAGGAAAAGATGCCCAAGATGAACCGGATTAAAACTACCGCCCAAGATGCCCAGTTTCATGGTTCTTCTCCCGGTATGTCTTCAGTAAGGCACAAAAAAGCCTTCGTCAAGTTACTTATTCCATCGCCGGAAAAAACCGATATTCCAATAACTTCTTCTGCCGGGTATTGGGCTGCTAATTCGGCAAGACGCCCTGAAGATTCTTCCAAATCGGTTTTTGTCCCGATCAGCAGTCTCTTTTTTTTAACCAAATCTTCAGAAAAAGAATTTAATTCCTTTAACAGAATGTCAAAAGCTTCAAGGTAATTGTCCTCGCCAAGATCGACAAGGAAGGCCAGCGCCTTGGTCCGTGAAATATGCTTTAAAAAACGAATGCCAAGCCCTGCCCCTTCGGAAGCGCCCTTGATAAGGCCTGGAATATCGGCGATAACAACATCCCTGTCATCTACGGTCAGCACGCCCAGATTGGGGATTTTTGTTGTAAAAGGATAGGCAGCTATCCTTGGTCTCGCGTTTGTAAAGCGATCAAGAAGGCTTGATTTTCCAGCATTGGGAAAACCTACAAGACCTATGTCCGCCATTACCTGCAATTCAACCATCAGTCTGGCGGATTGGCCGGACTTTCCGGGCATGGCCTTGCGGGGAGCCTGATTCACAGAGGATTTAAAGTGGACATTTCCCCATCCTCCGTTTCCGCCTTTTAAAAAAACAAACTCGGCTTGATTGTCAGTAAAATCCATTATCAGCGCGCCGGTTTCCGCATCGCGAATAACAGATCCCGGCGGCAGCGGAATAATTATATCGGCGCCGTTACGCCCATAGCGGCTTCCATTTTCGCCGTCACGGCCATTTTCCGCCTTATATGTACGCTTATACCGCAGATGGGCAAGAGTTCGCAAATTACGCCGGATGGTGAAAACAACATCGCCTCCCCTTCCGCCGTCTCCGCCGGATGGACCGCCCATGGGAACATATTTTTCCCGCCGGAAAGCCACACAGCCATTGCCGCCGCTGCCGGAGGAAACTTCGATTAGCGCTTCATCCGCGAATTTTTCCACATTATAACACTACTGGGCGTTCGGGACGACCGATGCCAGTCTGCGGCCACGGCGCTGGTGAAAGTTGACCTTTCCATCCGCGAGGGCGAAAAGAGTATAATCGCCGCCGCAGCCTACATTCGTGCCAGGATGAATTTTTGTTCCGCGCTGACGGGCAATAATAGTTCCCGCCCTGACAAAAGAGCCATCCGATGTTTTTAAACCAAGATAATTAGGATTGGAATCTCGTCCGTTTTTCGCTCCGCTTCCGCCGCGTTTTCGTGCCATATTAAATCCTCCGTAACTTACTAATATTCAATCTGCAATTTTTGGGAAATTCCTGCGCTACAGATTTAAGCCCCTCTATCAGGAAAACCCCTACAGCGAAAAGAAAAACCTTTCCTTCCGCGTTATAATCAACTTCCAGCCACATTTGACCTTTTTCCGGCGCACCGCCGGAAACTGTAATCCCTTCCCGGTTTGAAAGGGAAATTAACGCGGTCCTCATCAAAACCGAGACGGCGGCGCACACAATGTCGGTTCCGGCTTTTCCAGCCCCGGCATGGCCTGCGGCCTTACAAGCCCTTAATACCCCGTCATCATCCAGAACCGCTTCTATCTCTATCAATAATACTCCGCCGCCGACTTTTTATGCCCGGCATTTATGCTCGGCGTTTACGCCCGGCGTTTACGCCGATATTTCCCCTATTTTGATAATTGAATACTGCTGACGGTGCCCCTGTTTGCGGCGGTAATCTTTTTTGGGCTTGTACTTAAAAACTATGACTTTACCGTCTTTTCCGTGAGATTCCACTGTAGCGGACACCTTTGCGCCCTCTACATAGGGGCTTCCTACCTTAACCGAGTCGTCGGAAACCAAAAGTACCGTATCAATATTGATAGCGGTTCCTGGCTCGGCGTCGATTCTATCAACCTTTAACAAGGCTCCTTCCTGGGCCTTGTACTGTTTTCCCTTAAATTCAACCAGAACGTACATTATCTTCTCCAAAATTTGTCAATTGGTATCAATTTATATCCCAAACAAAAAAAATAGTCAAGTGAGCCTGTCGCAAAATGTCCAATTTTAACAAAAAGCCCTCTATCAGGATTGTAACTGTACACCGACTTGAAGGCATATTTGCAAGCCAGACAACATAACCGAGTTGTCTCACAAGCGTTACATGGACCAACGAGATTGACAGTTGCCCTCTTTCCAGATACACTAACCTAGTTGAACAAAGGCGTTCATCCATAGTACTCAGGGGTTACCGGTGGCGGGTAATATATGTGTACTTCGGATGGATGCTTTTTTTTGTGCAAAAAGGAAAAATTTATGTGCGGAATTATCGGTTATATAGGAAAAAAAGATGCAGTCCCGCTTGTCGTGGATGGCTTAAAAAAGCTTGAATACAGAGGATACGATTCTGCCGGGCTTGCGGTATTTGACAGATGCGGTTTCTCGGTGGTCAAACAAAAGGGAAGGCTTGCCGCGCTGGAAACTCGCCTGTCAGAGTGTCCGATAAAAGGGAATGTAGGCATCGGGCATACTCGCTGGGCAACGCATGGCGAGCCTTCGGATATTAATTCTCATCCCCATGTCGGCGGGCAAAACAAGATTGCTGTCGTTCACAATGGCATTATCGAAAATTACAAACAAATCAAAGAGCGGCTGGAACAGAAAGGCATACAATTTCAATCCGAAACCGACAGCGAGGTGATAGCTCAACTTGCCGAGTATTATTATGATGGTGATATTACAGGGACTGTTATAAGGCTTTTGGAAGCGCTCGAAGGCTCTTACGCGCTAGGCATTATGTGTGTTGACATACCCGGTACATTGATTGCCGCGAAAAAAGACAACCCCCTGATTGTCGCCGTTTCGGAACATGGACAGTTTATAGCGTCAGATGTCCCTGCAATTTTAAAACATACTAACCGCATTTTTTATATGGGCGATAAAGAAATCGCGCTGTTGTCTGCTGATAGTGTAGAGTTTATCAATACCGAGCGTGAAAAAATAAACAAAGAAATTGAAACTGTAACATGGAGTTACGACAGCGCAGAAAAGGGCGGTTATCCGCATTTTATGCTTAAAGAAATTATGGAACAGCCAAAGGTTTTAAAACATACCGTTAGTTTTATTCGTGGCGAAAAAAATAAATCTGTTTTACAAAGTGTGGATATTTGCAAGTTTAATAAAATTGTAATAACAGCCTGCGGCTCGGCATATAATGCGGGGCTTGTCGCGAAATATGTGTTTGAGCGCCTGTGCCGGATTTCTGTAGAGGTGGAAATCGCAAGTGAATTCCGCTATAAAGATCCCATTATAGATGAAAGAACATTGGTTATTTTAATAAGCCAATCGGGTGAAACCGCAGATACAATTGCCGCCATGCGCGAGGCAAAAAACAAGGGCGCTTACACACTATCTATTATCAATGTTGTTGGAAGCACATTGGCAAAAGAATCTGCCTCTTGTCTTTTTACAGCGGCAGGCCCAGAAATTGCCGTTGCTACAACAAAAGCATTTTCCGCGCAGCTTGTAATTTTATATTCGATGGCAGTTCAGTTCGCCTCGTCTTTAGGCGCAGTTACAGAACAGGCCGAAAAGGAGTTGCAGAGAGAAATCGCTTCCCTGCCCGATAAGGCCGCAGAGTTGTTGGAGCATATCGACACGATTCAAAAATACGCAGCCTCCTGCGTGGTGTATAAAAGTATATTTTTTATCGGGCGGAATATTGATTACGCGATTGCCGCAGAAGGCTCGCTTAAACTAAAGGAAATAAGTTATATTCACTCGGAAGCCTACGCAGGCGGGGAATTGAAGCACGGCACTATTTCCTTGATCGAAGATGACACTCTGGTAGTTACAATCGCCACTTGCGAAAAGCTTTTTCCTAAAATTGTTTCAAATGCAGAACAGGTTTTAAGCCGAGGCGCAAAAGTGCTTTTAATAGGAAACGCAAGTGCAGGGGATTACGGCGGAAGGCTTGTGCAGATAAAACTGCCGGAAATAAACGAACTGTTTTCGCCTTCGCTTTCCGTCATCGTATTGCAGCTTCTCGCGTATTATGTCGCGGCCAACAAAGGGCTGGATATAGATAAACCAAGAAACCTTGCAAAGAGCGTCACAGTGGAATAACAAATAGCAATTAGCAGGTAGCAAATTAAGGAGAGTTGATGGTGATAAAGATAATTGATTATAAGGCTGGGAATGCTCCTAGTGTTATGCATGCTGTTGAGAGGCTTGGGTTTGGGGCCGAATTTGCTTCAATGCCTGATGACTTAACAAACGCCAGTTGTATCATTTTGCCCGGTGTTGGCAGTGCGGGTGCAACTATGAGGTCTTTGCGGGAAACAGGTATGGCAGATGCTTTATGTGAATGTGTTGTAAATAAAAAAGTTCCTTTTTTGGGTGTTTGCGTTGGGATGCAAATTCTCTTTGAACATAGCGAAGAAGAAGATGCGGTTTGTTTTGGATGGCTAAAGGGGTGTGTAAAAAGGTTTGATTCTAAATTGGTGCGCGTTCCGCAGATGGGCTGGAATCAAGTGTGTTTTGTCAATGAAACTTTGTTTAATGCGCCTAACGGATATTTTTATTTTGTAAATTCTTATTACGCAGAACCAGAAAACTCAGGTCATACATGGGGAATAGCGCAATATGGTAATAGCTTTACGGCGGCTGTAACGAAAGATAATATCTACGGCACTCAGTTTCATATCGAAAAAAGCGGAGAAGCGGGGCTTGCTCTTTTAAAGGGGTTTATTCAATTATGTTAACAAAACGACTAATCGCCTGCTTTGACATCATAAACGGGCGGGTAACAAAGGCAGTGAAGTTTCAGGACAATATTGATGTCGCCTGTGCTGATGAACTTGCGCAAATTATGTACAACGAACAAATCGACGAGCTTATTTTTTACGACATTACAGCAAGCTCCGACAAACGCCATATCGACATCGAAACGGTAAGAAAAACCGCCAGCCGTGTTTTTATTCCATTTACCGTGGGCGGAGGAATCAAAGATTTAAATGATATGTACGAAACGCTCAAAGCAGGCGCTGAAAAAATCAGCGTGGATTCTATGGCGGTACGCAATCCTCAGATTATATCCGATGGCGCAAAAGCTTTCGGCTCGCAGTGTATAGTGCTTTCTACACAAGCGAAACGTACAGGCATTACCCCTAGCGCCTACGAAGTGTTTATAGACGGCGCAAGGCTGGCGACAGGAATGGACGCGATAGAGTGGATTAGGCAGGGGCAGGATTTGGGCGCGGGAGAAATTTGCCTTAACAGCATTGACTGTGACGGTACAATGGCGGGATATGACCTTGAGCTTATGCAGCTTGCCGAAAAAGCCGTGTCCGTTCCGCTTATCGCTTCGGGCGGGGCGGGGAAACCCGAACACTTAAAAGATTTATTTCTAAACACGCAGGCGCAGGGCGCGATTATAAGCAGTATGTTGTACTCGCCAAGAGCCGAAAGGAATTATTCTGTGCGTGAGCTGAAAGATTACCTCTCACAAAATGGTGTAAATGTAAGACCTTTTGAAGAGTGAGCTGCCATTATCCAAGGGCGACATCTAATATCATCATAATTAAAAAACCTGCCATGACTCCCATTGTTCCGACATGGGAATGTTTGCCCAAATTTGCTTCGGGAATTAATTCCTCAACTACTACATATATCATTGCACCTGCGGCGAAGGATAAAAACCACGGCATAAGGGGTGCGACCCATATTGCCAGAAGCACTGCTAAAAAACCAAAAACAGGCTCTACAACACCAGACATTGAACCCCATAAAAAAGCTTTACCCACTGAAACACCCTCCTGCCGTAACGGGAGTGAAATCGCAGCTCCTTCGGGGAAATTTTGAATTCCAATTCCTAATGCCAGCGCAATCGCCGGTGCATATAACTCGGGCGTACCTCCGTTTTTAGCAGCTAAAGCAAACGCAAGCCCCACTGCCATACCTTCTGGAATATTATGCAAAGTAACAGCGGAAATGAGCAGTGTTGTCCGCTTTGATTTAGAGGACAATCCTTCTTGGATGTTTGTAAATGGATGAAGATGAGGTATAAGATGATCCAGACCAAAAAGAAAGAACACGCCAAGTAAAAATCCGCCTGCTGCGGGTATCCATCCCGGTACTCCCATCGCTTCAGCTTCGTCAATAGCCGGAAGCAGCAAACTCCATACAGAAGCGGCAGTCATAACCCCGGCTGCGAAGCCAAGAAAAATCTGCTGCATTTTACCTGTATCGGCTTTTCGGAAAAAAAACACTGTGGCAGACCCTAAAATTGTCATCAGACAAATAAAGCCAAGCCCGGCACTCACATATAAAAACGCTTGCATATACACACCCCTGCCCTAATTTAGGTTAAAATTAGTTTTATGTCAATAATTTGCTGTTAATAATATTTGGTTAAAATAAAAACACTTATTTTCTAAGTTATATAAATTTGTTTTACTTTACAACTAACTAAGATTTTGAACAAATCCGGCACAAATCCTGTAAAAACCTTGAAAAAATACCCAAAATACAGGATAATTAATAGTGAATCTGTAAAAAACAGTATAAAAAAAGACTATTTTATAGATTCTTTGCATTAAATTAATTTAGTTGTAAATATAATAAGGAGAAAATAATGAAAATTCGTACAAAACTTTTTGGCGGTTTCGCTATTGTAGCTTTAATAGGGATTTTTCTTGGCGCACTTGGATTGTACAGCGACGAAAGGCTTGTGTCCTTATCAGAAGATGTTCTTATACTGGCAGAAACAAGAACAAGCATCTCATCAATACTAAATTCGCATTATGTCTGGAGGCATGGAATGTCCGAAACAGTTTATTCCGGAGCGGAATTCACAGGTTCGCTTGATTCCAATGCCTGTTCATTAGGCAGGTGGTTTAACAGTGATGCGGTACATGATCTGAATGACCCGGAAGTTATTTCTCAACTTAATCAAATTGTTGATCCTCACCATTTCATTCATGCTAAAGCGGCGGAAATAATCAATCATCTAAATAATGGAGAAACAGATGAAGCAGAGAGGAAATTCAGAGAGGAAGTTTTACCGAATACTCTGAATGTTATCTCCGGTCTGGAGATAATGCAGGATCGATACACAATTTTACTAAACGACAAATTAAATGAAATCCATCAGTCCGGTTTAACATTTGAAAGTATTACTATAATATTTATAATTGCTGCAATAATTGTAAGCATCTTTTTAACATTAATTATTACATCGAATATTTCAAGACCGATTATAAAAATAGCGG
>Ga0099364_10001614_pt1 | contig 36780 bp, 31 predicted proteins | sample TergutTh196P3_FD_73070 | JGI IMG/M metagenome (GOLD analysis project Ga0099364, IMG submission 73070) | Microcerotermes parvus P3 segment gut microbial communities from Pointe-Noire, Republic of the Congo - Th196 P3 | ecosystem: Host-associated > Arthropoda: Insects > Digestive system > Gut ... | reverse complement strand
TGCAGGCGGCAGAACAGGAATATCCCAATGCCATTACCAATGTGGGCTGCAGTTACAGCGAAGGAGTAAGCGTTCCGTTAGATTATGAAAAGGCTGTTTATTGGTGGACAAAAGCCGCAGATTTAGGAGAACCCAAAGCGATATGCTTTTTAGGCATTTATTATGAATTAGGTTACGGAGTGACGCAAGATTTAGAACATTCGACTTCTTTGTATAAAAAAGCGGCAGAAAAAGGATTAGCGCAAGGTCAATGTAAATTAGGCGAATCTTATGAGTTAGGGCGGGGCGTTGAGCAGGATATTAGCAAGGCTATTTATTGGTTCACAAAAGCGGCTGAACAGGGTGATTCGGAAGCAAAAAAAGACTTAAAGCGATTGTTGGAAAATTCAAATGAATTAAAAACTAAAATGAAAATTTTTGATGATTTTAAATTTCATAAGACCGTTGATGAGGCCACTATCGAAAAATACGGTCAAAGATTACCAAGCGATGAAGTGGAAACAATAGTCGGAATATGGCAAAAATACGGATATGGCTCTCTGTGCAACGGCTTCATCAAATTGATTGACCCTGATGAATACCAAGATGTATTTGACGAAATATTTCCTGATGGCAGTAAGTACTTTCCCCTAATGGTTACAGGAATGGGTGATATATTATTTGTTGGTAAGAGAAACTGCCTTCGAATAATATACCCAAGATATTTGACTTACACTTTAGCCTCGGTGTATCCAAAAACTTTTTTTGATGAATTGTTGGATAAACGTTACTTAAATAAAGAAATATTTTGGCAACCATACCCTAAAGCAGTAAAAAAATATGGTTCACTGGAGCATGATGAATGTTTTGGCTATTTCCCGCTGTTGGGTTTGGGAGGTGAGGAGAAGGTGGAAAATCTTCAGAAAGTCAAAATAAAAGAGCATATCATGCTTATTAAAGAGATGGTTGGAATAATTGCAGATAAATAGGAGGAAATAAAATGGAAATTAAAAAAGCGATGGAAATCTATTTTGACAAGCAACGGGATTTTTGGCAGTCAAAATTTGGAACACTTCCAAAAGTGCCTTATAATAATGAAAATCAAATAAATAATCCAACGATTATCCCAGATTCAGTGGACGAGGAGGATTATGTCGAATGGCAGCCCATCACTCAAGAAGTAGAAAATATTGATTTTTCGGAACTTGAAGCAAGAACAGGCATAAAAATTAACCCTAAAATCAAGCAATACTACAATTCATACTGGTTTCTTTCACTTGTCGGCGAGATTGACAACACTATTCTTGATTTTTCAACAATTCCTTATGGCATAGATATTGTAGGATTAGCGGAAAGATGCTACTTATCCGGTATTGAGAAGTTTCCGGACGGAGGAGCGCATTTTGGTTTGGGCTATGCATACGTAGACGGCGATGACAGTTATCTTATTTACGTTGAAAATGAGACTACTATGGTAAAATGCGTACAAGTGGAAGACAACATAGTTATCGAAATGGGCGCTCTGGAAGATGTAATTTCAAAAATGGATGTAGGCATGTGAAATTGTTGGAATTTTAAAATAATATAAACACCGATAAGTTATGCAACCCTACGAGCCTGTATTCAAAATCACTCCCGAAATTCTGAACTCCGTTTACGATATTGCAGCCGATTTGGAACGAATTGATATTATTCGTGAAAAAACTTTAACGCCCGAGTTACGCAAAGAAAACCGCATAAAAACCATTCATTCTTCGCTATGGATTGAGGCAAATACGCTTACTTTGGAACAGGTTACAGATATTGTTGAAGGCAAGCCGGTTATCGGTCCGGAAAAAGACATTTTGGAGGTCAGAAACGCCATTATTGCTTACGATGAATTGTTGAACTGCAATCCGTACAAAGAAAAAGATTTGCTGCGTCAGCACGGTTTGCTAATGAAGGGCTTGATGGACAACCCCGGAAAATACCGCAACGCCAATGTTGGCGTTTACGATGGCGAAATCCCCATTCACGTAGCGCCGCCACATTCGCAAGTACCCATGCAGATGAAACGATTGCTTGATTGGACAAAAAACGCTAAACTGCCGCAAGTTTTCAAAAGTTGCATTTTTCATTACGAATTTGAATTTATTCATCCCTTCATGGACGGCAACGGCAGAATGGGAAGAATGTGGCAAACGCTTTTACTATATCAGGAAAATATGATTTTTGCGTGGTTGCCGGTAGAAACCATTGTGGCGCACAATCAGCAGGAATATTATCGGGCTATCAGACGCTCTACGCATCATAATGACAGTGGAATTTTTGCCGACTTCATGCTTTCTGCAATAAAACAGGCAACATCTGAATTTAAAGAGAAATTCAACAAAGGCGAAATTGTAAATGTCGGTGTAAGTGTCGGTGTAAATGTCGGTGTAAAAGAGGGTATTTTGACTGATATTTTACAACATTTGAAGAAAAATCCACATATAACCGCTAAAGAACTGTCTGATTTGTTGGGAAAAACAGTAAGAACTGTAGAGCGGCATCTAAAAACGCTTCGAGAAAAAGGCATAATTATTCGAGAAGGCTCTGATAAATCTGGACAATGGATAATTTGTGTCTTGTCCGAAACGAACGAAAAAATGTGTAAGTAATTAATATATAGATAAATAGGAGGAAATAAAAATGTTTGAACCCAAAGAAGAAATTTTAAAAATTCAGGCTTTAGACTATTTGCTCGAATAATTGCAAACGGATTCGAGAGGCAAACAAATTACAAGAAATAACTTTGGTCATCTGTTGAGTTTTAGCGCTTTAAGAAAAGCAGGCGAACGAGAAAACTCAAAAGTATTGTTGAAACTGGCTGACGCTGCAGATTACCTGAAAGCAAAAGCGAAAGCCGAGCCAAGACATATTTCGGATATTTATAGTGCAAAATCGAAATTAAAAAATTTTGGCTTGTTTCTGATAAGTATTTTGGAAATGCAGAACACCAGAGAAGATTTTGCTGATTTTATCCGCATTGAAAGCGCAAAATTAACCGAAACGGAACATTATAGCGTAATTCAAGCCGGTTTTAGCAACAACAATCCAATAGACGTTCTGTTGATATGCTGTATTTCACAAACAGTGGTTATCGAAGTAAAAGAGAACAAAGGTTCACGAGATTTTAACTTAATTATACCAAATCATTTTTTAAATAATGCAAAAACGATTGATTAAAAACAATTTAAAAGACATTAGACTGTCGTTTAATTTGACGCTGTTTGACGTTGCCAGCGCATTGGGCACATCGGCGAGTCACATTAAAGACATAGAATCGCGTTGCATTGAAAAAAAAATGTTTTTCAAGTACGTGAGTTTTTTAATAGAGAAAGAAGTAAGCATAGAAAAAATTTTCACCGATGAGCAACGAAACGAATGAAAGTCCCGAAAAAAAACCGAAACCTAAGCCACCGCCTAAATTGTCGGAAATTGCTCCGGCAACATCTGGAGCGCTGCAAAGCGAAATTATCAGCGAGTTAATTAAAACCTTTTTCACAGAGTTTTACGCGTTGCTAAAGTTCGCTATTAAGTTGCCAGGGCTATTGAAAGCGAAGAGAACCGCAAAAAATTAAGGACGATGAAAAGCAGGTTTAACTTTCAAGCTTTAGATATTGTTCATTTTTGGGCTGATGCAAAAAATTTGCTTGTTTCCATTGCTAACAAAGAAATTTCTGTCACTTGCAAAACGAACTTGAGCAAGGAAGCAGTAAAAGTCTGCAATTTCATTTCTCTCGTCGTTGGGCGTACATGGACGTTTCGTACCGTCAGAACCGGAGATGATTACACATTCTTTTTTCAAGAATTTCACAACGTTGTTGTTCCAACAAAAACAAACAAAAAAAAGGTAAAAAAGAAACCGGAACAAAAAACGAAAACACTTTTTGATTGAACAAAAAATTAAAAATTCTTTAATTAAAAAATTTTATATATATTTGCAGAAATTTTTAAAACGTAATTTTTATGGAAAATTTAGTAGAAAACGACATTTGTTCAGTCACGGAAGAAGATTTCCTTGACGAAAAAGACTTCTACCGTTCTATCGAAGGAGTAGACGTCTATGCTATCAATGACGAAGACTCCGGCAATGACGAAGAATACTTCAAATCTTTATGTTCTCTCAATGGCGAAGAAGACATTTATGCAGTTGTCAATTCTATCAATGAAGAAGACGACATCGGTTGCTTTATCGGCTGTATGCTTGCAGATACCCTGCAGGAGGTAATATCTTCTTTAGTGGGAGGATATGCTGTATTGCAAGTTCATGTCGGCAATAGCGCTAATCCGGACCAAAAAATTATCGACATGTGCAAAATAAGAGGCGAAGAAATATTTACTCTTAGGGAATGCTATTTTGAACGCCCTGGTCATAAATATTCTACTATTCGCCGTTGGATCAGCACATATTCAGAAGAATTAATAGAACTCAGAAAACTCAGAAAACAACATGGATGTTAAGCCCGAAGATTTTCGGTTGAGTGATTTTGTTCATCAGCAAAAATATCAAGAAATCGTCAAAGAATTTTTGTCCGAAAAAACAAAGTCGGACAAACCAATGATAACAATATTGGGTGGTCAACCCGGCTCAGGTAAAACAAAAATGCGGGAATTGGCTGAAAAAGAACGACCGTCTGTTATCATTAATGCCGATGACAATCTCTTCGAGCAAACGACTGAACTCCAAGTCCGTTAAACTGACCCGATTAAGCGCCTCGAATTTTTTCCCGAAAGTTACGCTCAAGTGCATCTCTGTCACGAATATCAGCGCGATGAGCATACTTGAGGTCTGATAACTTTTCTATCAACGCGTGTTCTATTTTTGCTTCATTGTTTGACATAGGTTGTTTGGGTTAAAATTTTCATGGTGCAAAGGTAATGCTATTTTTTTAACAAAAAAATAATGTTAATTTTTTGTTGATAATAAAAACTTCAAATTGCCCGAGTTGTATACTTTGACATAGCCATTTTCTTTTAGAAAATTTTCGATTGATTTTTCATTTTTTTGTTTATTAAATTCTTCAATTAAATTCTGCGGTAGTCTGTGCGGGTAATATCTAATCATTTCGTTGGGGTGTATCGTAAATGTCTGAGGTGGAGTAATGTCCGTGAGTTCAAAGTTCAACGCTCTATACCCTGCGCCTGTTGCCCAATCTAAATCGGCATAGGTCATAATATCGTCTGGTTTTACTTCCTTTATAAAATGCGTTATTATTTTTCCTAAACCGCCCGTTACTCTGTAGTTTAGCAAATTTGAATAGCGTACTAATTCGTGCGATTTAGCAAATTTTCCGTTTCTTGTAATTTTGCGCGCTGCGCTGAACGAAGCAGTCGCTACTATATCCTCGTTGTAAAACAACCCGTAGTGATAGCGTGCGTTTACAAATCCTTGCAAATGGTTTTTTTGTAAAAAATCGAATACTATGTTTCGTGTAATACGCTTAACGCATGCTTGACGTGCATGTATTCGTGAAAATACACCTGACATCGCAGCTATACGCGAACGCACTTGCGTTTGTTTTGTGATCCAGTAATCTTGCCAAACATGGACTAATTGAATTCCCTTTGCAGCAAATTCAAGTGATTTTTCCTGAAAATACGTTAGCGACAAATTACTGTTAATCAAATCAATTGATAGCAAATGAAACAAAATATTATTAGCTCTGACAAATACTGATTTTCCGCATAAAAAAATATTGGTTTCGTTTTTTTTATTAGCTGCATATATTTTAGCATCAGGGTTGTATTGAAGTATGCAATCAGATACTTCGTCTTCAAAATTCATACTTTGTTTTATCATACTACTTTAAAAGAATATCAAGATAAATCGGCAAATGGTCTGAAAATCCATTATTGTATGTTTGCCCAATATATGTGCGAAATGGCTTAATTCCTTGGTATCTATTATCTGGCTCAAAAAGATAATCCGCCCGAAATATTTTATTTTTGTCAGCGTTTGTTTGCATTTTTCCTCTAAGCAATCCACCTGAAACAATTATTTGGTCTAAAACATACCATCTACCCTGATATTTTATTGTCCCGGTTTGCTCGTTTAGTCTATATGCCGACAAATTAAACAATGCGTTTGGTTTTGCATCAATTGTGTCTGTGTGCGCCTTAAGCCCTGTTGTGAGACTTTGGTCAAATGGCGCATCGTTAAAGTCGCCTGTAATAACAATGTTCGCCATTGAATTTTGGCTAAATATTGAATCTACTTTTTCTCTCAAAAATTTTGCCGCGAGTAATCTGTGCGGATCTGTTTGACGTTGTCCTCCAAGTCGCGATGGCCAGTGGTTTACAAATACGTGCAGCGTGTCCTTTTTTTGTGAAACAAATGTAGCGTAGAGTATATCGCGTGTTCTTCTGCGATTATCCGGAAACTGTACGCGAATAAATTGCTTTTGTATACATGTCAGATAATCGCTACGATATAATAGTGCAACATCAATTCCACGCTGGTCAGGCGAATCCTTGTGTATAATTGAGTAATCAAACCGCGCTATTGGCGTATTTTTTATCAGGTCTTCCAACACATTTCGGTTTTCTACTTCGCACAGCGCAACGATAGTCGGCGGATCCCATTCGCCTACATTAGCTATTACACGGTAAATTTGGTTTCGTTTTTGTATGTATCTACTTTGTGTCCAACGCATCGCGCCCTGTGGAGTAAATGCGTTGTCATTTGTATGCGGGTCGTCTTCAGTATCAAAAAAGTTTTCTACATTGTAGAACATAACCCGCAAGTAATCCCTTCCCTGTGTCTGTGCAACAACCGTTCTAAAGAATATTGCACAGACTGCAATTAATAAACATATGCCATAATGCATTCTACACTATCCTATATTCCCATATAATTTCGCCTTAATATTTCGACGTCGCTCCATGTGGTTATTGGTTTGTGTTTTTTCAGCGGCATTATTTTTTCGTGGATTGCATCAATAATCCATTCTTTTTGCGGGAAAAAATAATTTTCCAATTCGTATGCCGGAACTATCCAATTTCGCGCACCAACAACGACCGGCGGCGCATCGAGTTCATCGAATGTCAATTGAGTGATATTGTGCGCCATATCATTTATAAAGGAGCCTCTTATTGAAGCATCGCTTGCAATTAAAATTCTTCCTGTTTTTAGAACTGATTTTACTACCGGCTCGTAATTAAACGGAACAAGGCATCGCGCGTCTATAACTTCTGCTTCTATATCGTGTTTTTTCTTTAATATATCGGCAGCCTCAAGCGCAGTGTATAGTGTAGCTCCAACTGTCAGAATGGTTATATCGCTCCCTTTTCGCTTCACATCCGGCTCTCCGAATGGTATTTCGTAATAATCTTCGGGAACTCCTCCTTTTTGGAATTGTTCTCCAATATCGTAAATACGTTGGCTTTCAAAGAATATTACGGGGTCGGTACCTTGCAGCGCTGAGTTCATTAATCCTTTTGCATCGTACGGGGTTGCGGGAAAGCAAACTTTTAGTCCCGGAATGTGCGCTACTAATGACGACCAGTCTTGCGAGTGCTGTGCTCCATATTTTGAGCCTACTGAAACCCTGACAACTACCGGCATTTTAAGTGTATTGCCACTCATTGCTTGCCATTTAGGCAGTTGGTTAAATACTTGGTCGCCGCATCTGCCCAAAAAGTCGCAATACATTATTTCAACTAACGCCCGTCCTCCACACATTGCGTAGCCTATTGCCGTTCCCACTATCGCTCCTTCAGCTATTGGCGCGTTGAATAAACGGTGATATGGCAACGCTTCGGTTAGTCCGCGATAAACGCCAAAGGCTCCGCCCCAGTCTCTATTTTCTTCGCCGTAGGCTATAAACGTCGGGTCTTTGTAGAAACGGTCGATAATTGCTTCAAACAAACCATCTTTAAATTGATATGTTTTCATTTTAGATATAGGTTTGCCGGATTTATCTAAGTAGAAACGCGATTTGTTTTTAATTTGTTTTACGCGTGGATTGTCTTCCAATTTCATCAATGTTTCGGGAGAGCGACGTGATTCCATGCTGTCTTGCGAATTGTTTGAAAACATCAATTTGGCAATTGCCTCAGGGTCAACGTCTAAATTTAGTGTCGGCGATAAGCGGTCGTCAATAGCTAATTTAAGTATTTCGGTTATTTGGTTTTCAACTGCTACATGAATATCACTTAACGTTTTTAGTGTTACAATATTACCTTTAACAAGTTCTTTGCCGAATGATAGTATGCTGTCATGCTGTTTCCAAGCTTCCAGTTCTTCGGGAGTTCGATATGATGAAGCGTCAGACGGGGAATGACCGCTGTATCTATAGGTCAATACGTCAAGCAGCGCTGGTCCCTTTTTGTCTGCTATGAGTTCTCTTTTTCGGCTATAGGCGTCAATAACCGCTAATGGATTATATCCATCTATCCGTTCAGCGTTCATCATTTCCGGATTTAAACCGGCGGCAATTCTTGCTGTTATTCCGCAGCCCATTGTTTCGCCCACAGTTTGTCCACCCATGCCATACTGGTTGTTGACTATGTTAATAATTAGAGGCAATCCGCCTCTTCTTATTCCTTCCCACAACTTTTTGTACTGGTCCATTGTTGAGAATACTAATCCTTCCCACACGGGACCGCATGCCATTGATGCATCGCCAATGTTGCAAACTACAATGCCTCTTTTGTTGTTAATTTTTTTGTACAGGGCAGCGCCTACGGCTATGTCGCCTGAGCCGCCAACTATGGCATTGTTTGGATACACTCCGAAAGGCGTAAAGAATGCGTGCATTGAACCTCCTAATCCGCTATTGAAACCGGTTGAACGAGCAAATATTTCTGCCATTGTTCCATAAAGAAGGAAACGTTTCGCAATATCTTTGACCGGCGCTCCGCCTAATCCTTTTTTTATTATGCGATAAACGTTTCCTTCTTGGAAGTTTTTCATAATACCCATTAATGATGCATCCTTCATTTTGTTAATTGCCGATAATCCTTTTGCAATTATTTCGCCATGACTGCGATGGGAGCCAAAAATATAGTCCTCTTCGTCCAACATGTAAGCCATACCAACGGCAGCTGCTTCTTGTCCTATTGCAAGATGCGCCGGTCCGGGATGATTGTAATTAACGCCTTTATATTCGTTAGAAACTTTTATTGCGTTCAGCATTTCCTCGAATTTGCGAATAACAACCATGTCATGGTAAATACGAATAAGGTCTGCCGGAACATACCTTAATCGTTCTTCTGTCAAAGTCTTATTGTACTGGTTTACAGGTATTTTTTCAAATTCTATGTAACCAGGTTTTCGGAGGTTTATTGGATTGATAAACTGACTTTTAGGCATTATTCTCAAAATTTTCGATTTGCGTTTTTATCTCTCTCAAGAACAATGTTGCAGGACCTCCATCTATTGCACGGTGGTCGTACGTGAGCGACAATCCGATGTGTGGAACAAAAGCAATTGTGCCGCCGCCAATATCTACGGGTCGCTGTACTATTGTATTCACGCCAAGTATTGCAACTTGTGGGACATTAACGATAGGGGTAAACATTTCAACGCCGTAATTGCCAAGATTTGACACCGTAAAACTACCGGCAGTACTTTGCAACAGTTCGGGGTCAATATTTCCTTTGCGACAGGCTTCCGTCAGTGCAAACAATTTGCTTGACAATCCTTTGAGCGAAAGGTCGTCGGCATTTTGAAGAACGGGAGCCATTAGTCCGCGCGGAGTATCAACGGCGATTGCAAGGTGAACTTTTTTGAAAGTCTTGATGCTGTCTCCAAATAACTGACTATTAGCTTCAGGGTATTTTTGCAGAGCGCGTACTACAGCCCAGCAAATCATATCGTTGATAGTAATGTTCGGATATGTTGAATCAACTTTTGTGATGTTCTTTATTTCCATGCGCAAGGCAATTAACCTACGTACATCTGCGCTCAAGTGATGTGTCAATTGAGCGGTGTTTTGCAGCGATTCAAACACAGAGCGCGCTATCAATTTGCGAACGTTTGTAACTTGTCTTACTTCGCATTCTGCGTCGCTGTATGAAGGAACTATCGGCGTTGCGTGAGTAACGCGAGGAGTATCAGGTATTACTTTCGCAACAGGCTTAACGGGTGCAGCTTTTGCAGAAACTTTAGCGGACGTAGCTTTCGCAACAGGAGTTGGTGAAGCAGCGGGCGCTGGTGAAGCAGCGGGAGCGCTGGTTTTTGCAGCTTTTGTCGCCGCCTTGAAAGCATCTATATCGCGAGACACAATGCGTCCACCGGGTCCTGTTCCTTTGATAGCATAAACATCTATACCTTTACTTTGGGCAATAGACAATGCGCGCGGCGAAATTCGCAATTTTGTGTTAACGTTAACTGCGGGAGTGTTAGAGGTTATGCCGGCAGCTTGTTCTATATCTTGCGAAGTGATACTACCATTTGTGCCGGTACCTTTCACTGAGGCAAGGTCAATTCCTAATTTTTTTGCAAGTATGCGTACCGGTGGCGATACTCTAACTTTAACTTCCGATGGGTCAGCTTTAGCTTGTTTTTTTACTGAAGGCGCTATGCCGGCAGTTCGTTCGATATCTTGCACGGTGATGTTTCCGTTGTTACCTGTTCCTGTAACAGACCCAAGGCTAACTCCCAATTTTTTCGCAAGAATTCGTACCGGAGGCGCTACTCTGACTTGGTCTGCAGGTTTTGCGGCAGGCGTCGGTTTTACTTTTGCGGCTATTTTTTCCGAAGTAATTCCAGCCGCTTTTTCTATATCCTGCGCTGTAATACTGCCGTTGGCGCCTGTACCGTTTATGGTATGCAGGTCAATTCCATATTGCTTTGCAAGAGCGCGTACCGGTGGCGCTACTCTGACTTTGGTAACTGTGACAGCCTGAGGCTCTTCAATTTTAATTCTCGGACGTCGTCCGCGACGCTTGGGCTGAACAGGCTCGTCAATTGAATCTAACGGCACAATGTTTGATTTAGCCTTGCGACTTTTTCCGGGACGTAATTCTTCATACGATTCACCGGCTTTTCCTATTACAGCAACGGTCTGTAATACAGGTACTTCAGCTCCTTCACGAAAGAAGATGTCCAAAAGAATTCCATTTACTTTTGCTTCTTCTTCAAATGACGCTTTGTCTGTTTCATACGAAAACAAAGGTTCGCCAACGCTTACTCTATCTCCTTTTTTCTTAAACCACTGCGAGATAATACAGCTTTCTACAGATTGCCCTTGTTTGGGCATCATTACGGGTACTGCCATGTTATTAAATATTGTTTTGTTTATGATTATTAATCTTTAAATTTTTTATTTTTTTAGAGGGCGCAAATATACGAATATTATTTCAAATAACAACAAAATTTATTTTTTTTTTGTTTATTTTATTTTCAAAAAAAATATTTTATTTTTTCATTTCGGTGCATAATTTAATTGGTTATTAAGCCTCTACGTCTGTATTCCTGCCATAAACCTTTACTATTAAGTTCTTGCCATAAAGTACGTTCTAAATGATTTGCTCCTCCTTGCGGCGTAGGGTTAAACACGGGCATAGGAACCGGAGCCGGCGATAAAACCATTTTTCCTTCGGGGTCAATAAGAAATGCGGTAGGAAAAATTCGCACGTCATAGTCGCTCATTACTTCATATTGGTTGCCAAAATGCAGAAAATCCCATCTATAGCCGCTTATATTCCTAAAATCTCGCATGTTTTTAAAAGTTTCGTCCATAGATATAATAACTATGTCTAACCACCCATGATGTCTATTATACAGGTCTTCCAATATTTTGTACTGACTCAAACATATATGATTATATGTAGTACAAAACATCAGATAAACGTATTTGCCGCGATAGTCACGTAAACTGACTAATGTGCTGTCGTGTTTATATAATGTAAAATCAGGCGGGTCGAATCCGCGCAACAGACGCGTTGTTTTGGAGCGTATATCGTTGGCTATTTCTCTGTGTCTTTCTATGTTTGAGTGTACAATAACCGAGTCTAAAATATTAAGCAAGGCAGGTCTCGAAAAACGGTCAGAATAAAATTCATCGTGCACATTTCTTAAGATAACTAATTCACTAAGTGTATCATTTGGCAAAACCCCGTCTTGCAATAACAAGTTTCTTAATCTCACGAAACTCCCGTGCCGGTTGATTATTGTAAAGATTGAGTTGTTGGCTCTGCCAAATTGCATAAAATATTCGTTGTAAGTTCTGTTAAAAAGCTCCATGTAGGCGTGGTGGTCGTGTAAAACCGGCTTATTGGCGAAATATTCTTCTGAAACGTATCGTATGCCGCCGCGCTGTGCCGCAAAATATAATAACCCCGAACGATAAAAAATGTGATTATTAAAATAAATGTTGTTGGTTTTGGGTAATGAATTTTTGAAATTTGAGATTGTAGAATCAAGCAAAGCGGGCGGTTGCCTAAGTACAGTGGCAATTGTCAAACTGTCGTGAATAGCGTTGAATGTTTGATAGAAACTAAGAATTCGAATGTTCAGCTCTTCGGCATTAGAAACCGGCTCGCCTTCGCTGTTCTTAACTTGCAGCAAATGCATGTGTACAAGCGATTCCTCAAAAAAAGGATTTTCTGATTCTTCGGGCGATTTATCAATCAGAGGAGGTAGTTTTACGACGTAACTAAACCCGGGCTCTGCAAAAAAACGCACATGAAAAACGCCGAGTTCGGTATAAATTATCCGAACATTTTTGAGTGGTATACTTACGCTGAAATCGCCATCAGCGCTCACTGTAGCCGCACCGAGATTTGACTTGCCTTCGCTGATATAATTATCGTAGACGTAAAACATGATAACGCGCCCAGCATAATCAGGCTCGTTGCCCGAAATTGTAACATTTTGCGCTACTATGGAGTTGAAATGAATCAGGGCAAAGATTGTGAAATGAATTAGATTTTTCATGGCATTTAAATATTTTTTCTAAACAATATATCCGAATAAATTATCGTTTTCGGCGAGTACGGTGAAGTCCAACTGGTATTCTTTCATTCGTTCAACGAGTCCTTCGTAGTCGTTTGCCGAGTTAAGTTCTATGCCAACTAATGCGGCTCCTTCGTCTTTATTTGTCTTTTTCATGTATTCAAACCTGACAATATCATCAGTAGGGCTCAATACACTGTTAACAAAGTCTTTCAATGCGCCGGGGCGTTGAGCAAAACGGATTAAAAAATAATGTTTTAATCGCTCAAACAGCATAGAGCGTTCTTTTATTTCCTGCATACGGTCAATATCGTTATTGCTGCCGCTAACTATGCAAACAACATTTTTCCCGCGAATTATTTCGGAATAATTGTCTAACGCCGCAATTGAAAGCGCGCCCGCCGGCTCGGCAACAATAGCGTCTTCGTTGTATAGTTTCAAAATCGTTGAACATACTTTTCCTTCGGCAATCAAGCAAATATCGTCAATAACTGTTTGACAGATGGGAAAAGTGACGTCGCCAACGCGTTTTACTGCCGCTCCATCAATAAACGGGTCAATACTGTCAAGCGTTACCGGTTTTCCCGCTTCTAACGCTGCTTTCATTGCCGGCGCTCCCATAGGCTCCACCCCAATAACTTTAGTGAGAGGCGAGCGTTCTTTGAAGTAACTGCCAATGCCGGCACATAGTCCACCGCCTCCAACGGGAATGAAAATGTAATCAATTTTAGGCAGGTCATTTAGCAACTCAACGCCAACTGTTCCTTGTCCGTCTATGATACGCAAATCATCGAAAGGCGGAACATAACACAAATGTTCTTCTTCTGAAAATGTTTTTGCGGCTTGTGCACAATCATCCTAGGGGTCGCCTGTCCAACGAATTGAAATTTTATCTTTGCCAAAACGTTTTGTTTGTTGAATTTTTTGACGCGGAGTTACTCGCGGCATAAAAACCACCCCGTTGATGCCTAATTTTTCGCAACTGTATGCAAAACCTTGTGCGTGATTTCCGGCGCTTGCGCATACAACGCCGCGACATTTCTCAACTTCAGACAGGTGGCTTATCATATTGTAGGCTCCGCGAAGCTTGTACGAGCGTACCGGCTGCAAATCCTCGCGCTTTAGGTATATATTGGCTTGATGTAGCGATGACAGATTGCTGTTCAATTGCAACGGAGTGTGCATGACTACACTAGACAAGTGCTTGTGAGCGAGTTCAATATGTGTGATATTATTCATTTTTCAAAATTCACTTTTATGTGTTATAACGGCATCGCAAAATTACAAGTAAAAAACAACATATCCAAAAAAAAATATTTTTTTTATTCTTAATCGTTGGAATTATCAAAAAAAATATCTAACTTTGCATTCTCAAAAATAAATAACAACTTGTAAATATGATTACCGTCTTAAATAAGAATAAGTCGCTGTTTAATACGTTTTTATCCGAAACAAGGGATGAACACATCCAGAAAGACCGTTGCCGTTTCAGGCGCAACATGGAACGTATGGGCGCAATAATTGCATACGAAATTAGTAAGCAGTTAGAGTTTGGAGTGCAGGAAGTTGCAACGCCTTTTGGCATTGCAGAAGAGCATATTATTGCGCAACAGCCGGTTATAGTATCGGTTATGCGCGCCGGACTTCCGTTGCATCAGGGCGTACTAAATTTTTTCGACAGCGCTTCATGCGGCTTTATCTCAATGAGTTATGATTACGACAAGAAGGGTAGCGTTCAAAAACATCTTGAATATATTTCTTGTCCTTCAATCACCGATAAAGAGGTTATTCTCTGCGATGCGGTCATAGCTTCAGGAACATCGATGGCGTTGGCATACAAATCTTTGCTGATGAGAGGAGTTCCCAAGCATGTACATCTCATTGCCTTGATTGCAAGCAAGGAAGGGCTTTCTAATCTGCGTAAGGAATTGCCTGTGAAGAATGTTTCGCTGTGGCTGGGAGCAATAGACGACGAACTGACAGCAAAGTCGTATATAGTGCCGGGGTTAGGAGATGCGGGCGATTTAGCTTACGGCTCTAAAGACGCGGACTAAAGAAGACGGTTCGGGTTTTGCGAACCTGCGCCACGTTTGTACAATTTTTATACATTCGACTGCTTCTTTAACGTCGTGTACCCGCAAAATGTCAGCGCCACCAATTAAGGATAGCGCATTGGCTACCGTTGTCCCGTTGAGGGCGTTGTCGGCATCGGTTTCGAGTAGGCTGTAAATCATCCTCTTACGTGAAACGCCAACTAATACGGGCAGGTCGAAAATTTTTATATCTGATAACTTCCTGAGAATTTCGTAGTTGTGTTCTAATGTTTTGCCAAATCCAAAGCCGGGGTCGATGATTATATCCTTAACTCCCAAACTTCGTAACTGATGCAGATGTTCCAAAAAATACTGTATGAGGTTTTCCATAATATTTTCGTAAAACGGCGCATTTTGCATTGTTGCCGGTGTCCCTTTAATGTGTGAGAGTATGTAGGGGACGTTGAGCGTTGCAACCGTTTCAAACATACGTTCGTCAATTGTTCCAGCCGAAACATCATTAATAATGTCTACGCCATAATTTTCAACTGCTGCTCTGGCAACGTCGGCACGATAAGTATCTACAGAAATAGTTTTTTCGGGAAAATGTTTTCTAACAAGTTCGAGCGCGTGATCTAATCTGCGCAGTTCTTCGTCAACGCCCACATCGGACGCGCCCGGACGCGACGAGACAGCGCCTATGTCTATTATGTCGCCGCCTTCTTCAACGATATCTTCACAACGCTTGAGTATCGCAGATTCTGTGGTATATCTGCCGCCGTCATAAAAGGAATCCGGCGTAACGTTTACAATACCCATAACCAAAGGGCGGTCGATAACAAACGGTTTGCCGTTGCAATTCAGTGTTTTTACAGTATTTGTTGCCGAAACGTCATCATTCATACTAAAGGCTGTAACTAAATCCTATACCAACATTTACCGGAAAAAAAGGAAACGACCTATGGCTAATGCTGTACACTCCCGCAAGTCCAAGAGCCATCTGCAACTTCAATCTATCTTTTCCAAAACGCATAAACCACATTGGCTCGAAAAGTATATTTTGCATGCTTAAGTCAGGACCCTCGTATGGCATCTCATGGTAAAAATAACTTCCAAAATAGTTGTCATCGTGCATTTGCGCCATTATAAATCCGGCTTTTAAGCCAAATCCATACTCAACTTGTACTGTCCATAATGGCGGTATTTTATACGAAAATTTTCTATCTATGTATCCGCCGTTCATTTGCAGAAAAATGACTTGATAGCTTCCGCTAACAGTCCCTCCATTGTGTCCCACGCCGTGCCCATAGCCCACCCCGCCATAAAATTCGAGGACTTTTCTGTCTGGTAAATTTTTGTACGTACCCACAGCTGCCTGAGCGTAGTATCCGTCTTCAACAAAGTTTTTTTTGCCGGCTACCTGAAAAGCCATTTTTTCAGATATACCGTGCGAAACCGTTGCATGAAAACTCGGATATGCAACGGTTATTCCGCCTTCGAGACGAGTATCGCCTTTGTGGCGTATCAACGGAACGTCTGTAAGACGCGGATAATACGCACAACCGGAAGCTATGAAAATAATTATTGCGCAGGATAAAAATAAATTTTTATTTCTCATTTATATGTAAATACTTTTCTGCAAAATACAAAATTATTGTTCAAATACACGATGTGTTATTACTGCAGGGCGTCTGCTCTACGTCTTGCTTCTTGCAATACGTTCGTTGCATTTCTGTCTGCCTCCTGCTCTATTCTTCTGGCTGCTGCATCTCCTTCGCTTCGAGTTCTGTCGGCAAGTGTCTGAGCTGCGCGTCTTTCTATTGCGCTTCTTGATGCCGCTTCTCTAATTATTCTGTCTGCTGCGGCATTAGCTTCATTGCGGGTACCATCGGCAGCTTGTTTTGCAGCGCTGCGTATGCTTTCGGCTTGACGTTCGGCTTCTGCCATGATAGCTTCTGCCTGTCGGGCTACCTCTTCCCTAACTTGCGTGACAACCTCTTCTACTCTTTCGGTAACCGCTTCAATTGCCTGGTCTCTAATAGCTTCAGCCTGTTCTCTCAACGCGCCTGTTACGCTGCTAAGCATATCTCCAATACTTAATTTTACATCCGGCTCAGTAACTGTTCCGCCTATTATTCCGGTTACACTAAATTCTCTGATGTTTGAACCTCCGGGTATCATACTCAAAACGGCTGTAGCGCCAACAGCGGCAGTTGGCACGGCGGCGTTCACTTTGTAATTTAATGTCATGTCTAACCCCTGGTCGCCTGAAATTTCTATTTTTGCTTGCGAAATGTTCATATTTATGGGCTCAACCCACACTCTGCCGTCTCTTATTTCGTAGTTGATATTGAGGTTTCCGGGGGCGGGAGTGCGCCATTTTTCGTCGCGCAATAAATCTGCCATTGTGCCAAATAGTTTTGAATTGCGCAATTCAAGATTGTGCGTCTGCAATTGTCCTTTTGATTGTACAGAATTTAACACCGGCGACAGGTTGTCGTCTAGCACACTGTTCAAATTCAACCGAGCTGATACTCTTCCCACGTAGTTTTGCGGCTCAGGGAACATACTTTCTAGCATTGAAAACGATGAAAGCGCCGACGTTATGTCAAATTGTCTTATATCCATGCCGAAATTTATAAATGGCGTTTTGACGTTTTGCGTGTTGTACTCGCCGTTGAGCGTCATACTGCCTTCCAAGAGATTCATACTCAAATTTTGCATAACTACTTTGCCGTCTCTAACAAATAAGGCTCCGGCGGTGTTGGTAATTGTCAGTCTGTCGAACAAAAGTGTGCCAATATTGGCGTTCATAGTGAAATCAATGTTCTTGGGAACTTCAATAACGCTCATGGGAACGGTATCGGTAGGCGCAGTTTCCGCCGAAGGTTCATCGCTCATGAACTCGTTGAGGTCAATCGTATTTGAGGTTAACGTAAGGTTGCCGCGCACAGTTTCGTCAGTGAAAACGAATGGAATGAAATTTTCCAAAGAGCCGTTTAGCGAAATATCCGTTCGTCCTATTACCGCGTCAAAGTTGACAAGTTCAACTATTTTTGGTGTAAAGTTCAGTTGCGTACTCATTATTTTTACACCTTGCGGGAAATCAGGACTTTCGAAGTCAAAACCGCTTAGTTTCAACATTCCTTCTGCTTGAAAATCTTCATACTGTTCATTTTCAAGTGTTGACATCCGTCCTGCCAAAGCAAGGTCGCACTCCAACAAACCTTTCAAAGTAACGCCCTCTAAGGGAACGATTTCTGCCATAGAATTAAAATCTATTTTGCCGTTAAAATTTGCAGCCAACTGCATGTCGCTTTCCGGCGTTTTTACGTGCAAACGCGAGGCAAACGGATTGCCAGCCATCTGAAAATCAAATCTGTTTACATCTATTATAGTGCGGTCGAAAACTACGCCATCATACGAAACGTGTACGGCAACATTAATGTTGTCAATCGAATGTGGCAGGTCGGGATATTTAAACATTGCGTTATCTACGGTCAAATTAACTATTGCGCTTGGCGTCATGGTTTCGGTAAGCGTACCCTTTACTTCGCCGTTCAAAGTGAGACTTCCGCGAGTTTGAACTGATGCAAAATCTTGCATGTAGACGGCGGGAACAAGAGATAAAAGGCTTTTGAAATCAGTACGCTCGGAAGAAAATGTTACATCCATGAAAATATCGTCAGAAGGCATTTGAACAGAGCCGGCAAATTTTAGAACTATTTCGTTTAAATTGAACTGATTGTCTTTAAAGGTAAAACCCATGTTTTTCAAGTCGGCGGCAATTTCTGACGCGAAACCGACATTTGCTCTGTTCATATAACGCATACCGTCCATCCAAAAACTAAGCTCGTTGATACCCAAATCCATTTTCAAGTCTACATCGTCAAGCGTCAAATCGCCGCGCAAACTGTAGTTTAGACCTTTCACAACCGCTGTCATTTTGCTTTCCTCATCGCGATAGGTAATGTTTGCATCGCGTATTTCAAACCTGTTGAGCGCAACCTTAAACGACATTTCGCTCTCTTCCTCTTCTTCTTCGGGAAGTTTTTCATCAACCTCGCCGTCGGATATCATTATATCCCAGTTTGCGCGCCCATCATCGAGCACTCGGGCATAAATATTTGGCGCGTCAAGAATAACAGATTTTACCTGTATGTTCTCCATCCTTATAACGCTCATAATGTCAACCGTTACGCTAAACCGATTGAACGAAACGAGCGTGTCGCCTTCAAAATCGCCTGAGCCTACAACTGTAAGGTCACCAAGAGATACGTAGGCGTTCGGAAAATTTCGTATGAACGATAATTTCAATTCTCCAAAATCAACCTCGGCAGTCAACATCTTATTCAGCTCTCTCTTAGATATTTCGATGATTTTGTCCTTGAAAAGAAACGGAGTGACAAACAAAATCATTAAGAATAAAAGAATGGCCAATATGCTGATAGAAAATATTTTAATAAACTTTTTCATGATAAAAAATATACTTTAAAATTTTGTGCAAAAATAGATGTTTTTTTTTAAACTACAAGCGAAAATATTTTTTTTTGCAAAAATAAGTTGTAGTTGATGAAAAATTATTACTTTTGCGGCGTGAAAAATATTGAGCCAAAATACGTATTTGTGACGGGCGGCGTTGCTTCTTCCTTAGGAAAAGGTATTATTGCCGCGTCGTTGGCAAAGCTTGTGCAATCTTGCGGACTGTCGGCAACGGTATTGAAATTAGACCCTTACGTGAATATTGACCCCGACACGCTAAATCCATACGAACACGGCGAGTGTTATGTGACAGACGATGGAGCGGTAACCGACTTGGACTTGGGACATTATGAGCGTTTTCTGAACAAACCAACTTCTCAAGCTAACAATATCACCACCGGACGAATATATCAGACGGTAATAGAAAAAGAGAGGCGCGGAAAGTTTGAAGGTAAAACGGTTCAGATAATCCCCCACATTACTGATGAAATAAAAAGAAATATTAAAAAATTAGGCGAAACCGGCGAATATCACTTTATTATTACGGAAATTGGAGGCACCGTAGGGGATATAGAATCGTTGCCTTTTATTGAAGCTGTGCGACAAATGCGCTGGGAACTCAACAATTGCTGTCTTTGCGTACACCTTACATACGTGCCTTATCTGTCGGCTGCAAAAGAATTGAAAACAAAACCAACTCAACATTCAGTTAGACAGTTATTAAGACTCGGAGTGCAACCCGACATATTGATATTGAGAAGTGAACGCGAACTGGATAATGACATTTGCAATAAAGTAGCTCTTTTCTGTAATGTAGAGCGTGATGCAGTTATTTCATGCCCGGATGCTAAAACAATTTATCACGTTCCGGTGATGATGAAAGAGAAAAATCTGAACAAGGTACTGTTTCGCAAGCTTAATATGAAAAATTTGCACGTTCCCGATTTGAGCGAATGGAACAATTTTCTAAAAAAAATCAACAATCCATCAAATACCGTTACAATAGGCTTGGTAGGAAAATATGTTGAACTGCCCGATGCGTACAAGTCAATTATTGAAGCGCTTGTTCATGCCGGATCTGAAAATGATTGTAAGGTTAGATTAGAGCTATTTCAATCCGAAAAATTCAATGAAAAAAATGTTGAAAATATTTTGAAAAAAATGCAGGGAATTATTGTAGCCCCGGGTTTTGGAGAACGAGGCGTTGAAGGCAAATTGGCTACAATAAAGTATGTGCGTGAAAAAAATATTCCCTTTTTAGGAATTTGCTTAGGAATGCAGTGTGCCGTTGTAGAATTTGCAAGAAATGTATTAGCTCTGAATGAAGCAAATTCTACTGAAATAAACCCAAATACAAAGCATAAAGTTATAGATTTGTTGCAAAATCAAAAAAATGTTACAAATATGGGCGGCACGATGCGGCTTGGTTCGTACAAATGTGATATTGTAGAAAAAACTCTGGCATACAAAATATACCAAAAAAAGCAAATAGTAGAGAGGCATCGACACAGATACGAATTTAACAACGACTATATCGAATCATTCGAAAAGCACGGTATGATAGCTTCGGGAAAAGACCATAACAGCGGATTGGTAGAAATTGTTGAAATACCTTCGCATAAGTTTTTCATCGCCTCGCAGTTTCATCCCGAACTAAAAAGTACCGCCATGAATCCTCATCCTTTGTTTGTGGCTTTAGTTGCTGCGGCTGTCGATAGTAGCCGAAAATGACGATGCCTGTTTCGAAATTTCGCACATGATAACAGCGCCAGCTGCAGATACGTTGAATGATGAAATTTTCCCTTTAACCGGAATTTTAACTGTATGGTCCGCTAATTTTTTTATCTGAGGAGAAATGCCTGAATCTTCGCCGCCTAAAAGCAAAACAACCGGAGGGGTAAGGTCGCAATTGTAATAAATTGAATCAGATTTTTCGCTTGTCGCAATTATTTTTAAACCACTGTTTTTTAAAAAAACTAACGTCGATTTTAAATTGTCTGTTCGGCAAACCGAAAGATGATTCAAAGCGCCCGCAGAAGATTTTACTGCATCAGAACTTATCATTGCGGTGCCGTGTGAGGGTAGAAGAATTGCATGAGCCCCGGAACATTCGGCTGAACGAGCAACAGCGCCTATATTACGTACATCAGTAATACCATCGCACGCAACTATGAAAGGCGATTCGCCAAGCTCAAAAAGCATAGGCACTAAATGTTCGAGGCGAGCAAACTCCACAGGAGAAACAAACGCAATCAAACCCTGATGATTTTTTCGGGTAACGCGATTCAATTTTTCAACAGGAACAACCTGATAAGGAATATCGTGTTCCCTGATAAGGCTACTAATATTGCCTTCAAGTCCTTTGCGCATCAAAATTTTTGATATCTCACGTCCCGAATTTATAGCCTCAATAACAGGATGTAAACCAAAAATCAATTGCTTATTGTCATGTTTATGCATAAAAATAAAAATGCAAAAGTACAAAAAAGTTTTCAAAAATCTGAAAAAAAATTTTACAACCCCCATATTTTGATTTGGAAAAAAAATGAATAAAAAGTTGCGCAGTAAAAAATTTTTATTATCTTTGCGCCGTCTTGTTGTTTCAATTCTCTTGTTTAGAGGGCGAGGTTTCAAGAAGTTCTTTTTCAGTATAAATGCCTGATAGAGAAAGACCTGTCAAAATGATGGGGAACCTGAGTAATGTCTTTTTGTGAAATAGATGGGTACAGACAGCGAAAGTGTTTTTTGGTACGTTTTGTTCGCTACCAAAGGGAAAGCGGCGGAAATAAAACCGTATTTGGAGGCTGAAGACATCGAGTATTTTTACCCGATGATTTTCAAGGAAATCAAAATCAAGGACAGCCAGAGGAAAAGGCTTACAGTACAGCCTCTTCTGGGTAACTTGTTGTTTGTCAGATCATCAAGGCAGATTTTAGACCCGCTTGTAGAAAAATTAAAATTGACGCTTGGGATTTCATCAGGTTTGTATTACAGAGATTTAGGCACGAAGGAGTTGATAAGAGTTCCCGAACAGCAGATGCGAAACTTTATAGCCGTTGCCGGTTCCAAGAACACACAAGTCATCTATCTGACAAATAAAGAGGTAAATTTACAAAAAGGCAAAAAAGTACGGGTAACGAGCGGCGAATTTGAAGGAGTTGAAGGCGTAATAATGAGAATAAAGGGCGACAGCCGCGTTGTAGTGGTCATTCCAAACTTGTTGTCGGTAGCGACGGCATATATTCCGGCAGGGTTGGTGGTTGCGGTTGAGTGAAAAATTTTAAAATAAGAACAAAAAACTTGTCTAAAATCGGCTATTGAATTATGAATAAAATAGAAAAACACTCAACACCGTCGAGAAAAGTAAACGATTTTGCTTTTTTAATCGAAAATATTTATCAAACGCACGAATACCTGAATGTTCACGCTGTTAAATCGGTAAACATTTGTCTTACTTTGCGAAATTTTTTGATTGGCTATCACATTTTAGAGTACGAGCAAAACGGAAACGACCGTGCAAAATATGGCGATAAATTGCTCGAAAATATTGCAAAAAAATTGTTGGAAAAAGGACTGAAAAATGTGTCTGCCGCCGAGTTGTCGCGGTTCCGTCAGTTTTATACCGTATACCCTCAAATTCTTGGGACACTGTCCCAAAAATCTCTGAAACTACCAAAACAAATTCTTGGGACAGTGTCCCAAGAATTACAAACGACAGACTATTTGTCTGTTGAGCCAGTAAAATTAGTTAGCAATATTCCATTTTCGCACATCGCAGAACTAATCAAAATAGACGACCCGCTCAAAAGAATGTTTTACGAAACAGAAATAATCAAAGGAACTTGGAGCGTGCGAGAGTTGCGCCGACAAATTAACACGCTTTTCTATGAAAGAACGGGGTTGAGTAAAAATCCGAAACAACTCATAAGAAGCATACGACATGCAAGCGAACAATTAAATACAAAAGACATAATGAAATCGCCTTTCACGTACGAGTTTTTAGGGCTTAAATCCAAAGATGTGGTTTATGAATCGGACTTGCAACAAGCAATTATGGACAATTTAGAGGGATTTTTACTCGAAATGGGCAATGGATTTTGTTTTGAGGCAAGGCATAAGAAAATTCTGATTGAAGACGAATATTTTTTCATAGATTTGGTCTTCTACCACCGAATTTTGCAATGCCATATCTTGGTCGAAATAAAAGTTGATGAATTTAAACACGAGCACATCGGGCAACTCAATGTATATTTGGAGCATTACAAACGAAATGTGATGACCCCAAACGACAACCCGCCCGTTGGAATTTTGTTGGTTACAAACAAAAACAACACCCTTGTTGAATACGCAAAAGGAACAATGGACAACATCCTTTTTGTGCAGAAATATCTGTTGGAATTGCCAAACAAGGAAGAGTTAATTAATTTAGTTTTAGAGGATAATAAATGAACACGGATATGATACAATCAAAAAAATATCGGTTATTGAAGGCGTAATAATGAGAATAAAGGGCGACAGCCGCGTTGTAGTGGTCATTCCAAACTTGTTGTCGGTAGCAACGGCGTATATTCAGGAAAAAGGAAATGCAAAAAAATTAAAAACGAAATATTGAATTTATGACACTAAAAAGAGAACTCATATACATTGACGGAAAAGACGAAACAGACCGTATCGTTTCTTATTCGTGTCGTGGCGACAAATGTGTGGTCATTTTCAAAAACAATAAAACGGAATATTCATACGGCAGCAATAGAGCAAAAATTGTCAAAACCGCAATAAGCGATGATAAAGCCCACAATATTTTCAACTATTTGAAAATGATTGCGGACACAATTGGACTAAAGACGGAAGAAGGCAAAAATATACTTGCCAAAAGCTATGAATTAGTTTCTGTTATACCAAAAGATTGTATCCTTGCAAATTATTTGGATAGAACAATATCTCTAAAAAAAGAGTCTATTCAGCCAATAGAAATTTTTCCTTTTGGATTTAATATCAGTCAGAAAGATGCTGTAAATAAGGCTTTTGTTTCTTCTTTGAGCGTTATTGAAGGACCACCGGGAACAGGGAAAACACAAACCATATTAAACATTATTGCCAATGCAGTTATGAATGGGCAAAGTGTTGCTGTTGTTTCAAGCAATAATTCAGCAACGAAAAATGTTTACGAAAAACTCAAGAAAAACAACATTGAATTTATTGTAGCGCTTCTCGGAAATTCGCAAAACAAAAAAGAATTTATTGACAGCCAGACAGATATTCCCGATTTGTCGGAGTTCAATTTGTCTCATACCGAAAAAAAGAAAATAAAAGAAGAAATCCAAACACTTTTTAATCAACTCTCTGAATATCTGAATAAAAATAATGAATTGGCATTATTGAAACAAGAACTTGATAATATAAAAACCGAATACCAACATTTTCAATGTAGTTACAAAGAAAAAGCGGTTTCTGAATTTAAGAAAAACATAACGACAGATGAATTGCTTTTATTGTGGTTGTCTCTTGAAAATCAAGAAAAAAAGGGGAAGAAATTTGGTTTTATAAAGAGATTGATTTTCCGCATAAAGTATGGAATTAAAGAAAAATCGTTTTATTTACATTCTTTTAAAGAAAAGATATTCATTTGCCAATCAAAATATTATTCTGTAAAAATTTCCGAATTAACCGAAAAGGAAAAAACATTAGAAAATTCGCTGAAAAAATTTTCATTTGGCAGCAAAATGACAGAATATACAACACTTTCCATGCAACTGTTTAAAGCAGAGCTATACAAAAAATATGAACGTCAAAAAAGACAATCCTACACGATAAGTGAACTTCGTTCCAAATCGTCTGATTTCATAAATGATTATCCTGTAATTATGAGTACGACGTACTCTTTACAAAGAAGTTTATCTGTCGGAGTTTCTTACGATTATGTAATAATTGACGAATCTTCACAAGTTGATTTAGCGACTGGAGCGCTTGCTTTGTCTTGTGCAAAACGAGCCGTGATTGTAGGCGATTTGAAGCAGCTTCCCAATGTGATTAATTCTGTTATGCAAAAAGAAACGGATTTAGTTTTTGATTCGTTTAATCTACCCGAACCTTATCGTTATTCAACAAACAGTTTGCTGTCTTCGGTAATGCAACTTTTCCCCGAGGCGCCCAAAACGCTTTTGAGGGAACATTATCGTTGCCACCCGAAAATCATAGAATTTTGCAATAAGAAATTTTACGATAATCAACTCATTGTTCTTACCGAAGAACAGACAACAGAACGGCAGCCTCTTGTTGTATATAAAACCACGCCCGGAAATCACGCAAGAGGCCGAATGAATAAAAGGGAAATTGATATTATCACGCAAGAAATTATCCCAAACGAACAACTCGAAACAATTGATTTAGGAATTGTTACGCCCTACCGCAATCAAACAGAAGCTTTGAACGAGGCGCTTCAAGGAACTAAAATAATAGTGGACACAGTCGATAAATTTCAAGGCAGAGAAAACGATGTTATTATACTTTCAACTGTTGATAATGAAATTTCAGAATTTACAGATAATCCAAACCGTTTAAATGTGGCGGTTTCTCGTGCAGTAAAGCAACTTATATTAGTTGTGAACGGAAATGATAGAGAAAAAGACAGTAATATTGCCGATTTAATCCGATACATTGAGTATAATAATTTTTCAGTAGTTCAAAGCGAATTGAACTCTATATTTGATTGTTTGTATAAAGGATATGAGAAGCAACGGGAGAAATTTATATCCAAGCACGGACGAATATCTGAATATGATAGCGAAAATTTAACGTATGCACTAATCAAAGAAGTGTTGTCTGACAACAATTTTTCAAAATACGATGTTTTGCTGCATTTTCCTGTAAGAAGCCTTATTCGAGATTTTTACAAACTAAATGAGCAAGAACAAAAATATGCAAACAATCCTTTGACACATTTGGACTTTTTGATTTATAACAAACTCGGAAAAACTCCTGTTCTTGCAATAGAAGTTGACGGACATGCGTACCATAAGAAAGGTAGCCGACAAGAAGAAAGAGATGAAATGAAAGACGAAATATTAGAAAAATATTGTTTCCCAATTTTACGTCTTGCAACAACCGGAAGCAATGAAAAAATGAAGTTAATTGACAAATTAAACAAAATAAACAAATAAAACATAACTCATTATGCCGAACGCAAAAAATATCTTAGGAATGACGACAAAATAACATCCCTATTTAAGCAACAATTCTATAATTTAGTTCTGGGATTTTAGGAGCGGATTTAACAAATATTGGTCTGTATTACAATCGTTTTATTTAGTATTTGGGGGTAAAATAGAAAAACTTAATCTTTGTTTTTCAACATCTACTTTTGCTATGTACAACTCTAAAGTATCTCCGCTTGAAAATTCGTTGATTTTCTTTTTTGCGCGATTAATTTCACTGATATGCAATAATCCTTTTATACTTCCAAATTTTACGAAAACACCGAAATCAGCAGTATTTTCAACATTACATTTTACTGGTATAGCATACATTCTTTTAATTTTATACCATTGAATTTTTTGTGATTTTACAATTACGAAATGGTTTCTAGTAGTTCCAATTGCATTATTTTCAAAAGGAATGATAGTATTACCAACTTCATCTATAACGCCCCAGTAACCGTTTTTCTTTGCCCTGGCTTTACCAACAATGAAATTATCTATTTCATCATATTCGAAAGGAATTACTATTTTCCCTTGTTGGTTTAACATTCCCCATTTTTCGAATTTTGCTTTTATTAAACCATTTTTCAATACCACACCACTTTTTACTAACTCTTTAAATTGTTCATCTATATCAATAATTTCCCATTCACCATACTTCTTTTTAACTTTTACTTTTCTATAATCAATTATATCTATTTTAACGTTTTCAAATAATATTAATGTATTGCCTTGCTCGTCGATAACACCCCAATATTCTCCTTGTTTTGCTTTTGCTATTCCATTGATAAATTCGCCTATTTCTTTAAAATCAAAAGGAATTATAGTATTTCCACGCTCGTCAATAACTCCCCAATTAGAATAATTCCTCTTTCTTGCTTTTGCCTTTCCATTAATAAATTCGTTTATTTCGTCAAAATCAAAAGGAATTAAAGTATTTCCACGCTCGTCAATAACTCCCCAATTAAAATTCTTTGCCTTTGCATTCGCTTTTCCATTAACAAATTCACCTATTTCTTTAAAATCAAAAGGAATGATATTATTCCCTTGCTCATCAATAACTCCCCAATAACTGTTTTTCTTTGCATTCGCTTTTCCATCAATAAATTCGCCTATTTCTTCAAAATCAAAAGGAATTATAGTATTTCCTCGCTCGTCAATAATTCCCCAACAAGAATTTTTCTTTGCTTTTGCTTTTGCTTTTCCATTAACAAATTCATTTATTGGTTGAAATTCAAATGGAACGACAGTATTCCCTTGCTCGTCAATGGTGCCCCAAAAATATGTATAATCATTTTTTATTACCGCTATTGCTTTTCCATCAATAAAATTGTATAAATCATAATATTCAAACTCTATAATTGTATCGCCTATCTTGTCAATGATACCCCATCTTCCAGACTTTTTTGCTTTTATTTTGTCATCAACGATGTTTTCAATTTTTTCATATTCGAACGGAATAATAGTATTTCCAAAGTCATCAATAACACCCCAGTAACCATTTATATTTGCTTTTGCTTTTCCATCAATAAATTCGCCTATTTCTTCAAAATCAAAAGGAATTATAGTATTTCCTCGCTCGTCAATAACTCCCCAATTAAAATTCTTTGCCTTTGCATTAGCTTTTCCATTAACAAATTCACCTATTTTGTCAAAATTAAATGGAATTACAGTATTCCCGTGCTCGTCGATAATTCCCCAACAAGAATTTTTCTTTGCTTTTGCTTTTCCATTTATAAAATCGCATATTTCGCTAAAAGTTTGAGGTATTACAATATTATTTTGAATGTCTATATATCCCCATCCTTCATCCTTGCGTACCTTTGCTTTCCCGTCAATGAACTTTCCAATTTCTCTGTAATCAAGTGGTATTAGTGTATTTCCGTCACTGTCAATAATACCTTTCATACCAAATTTTTTTATTCTAATATGTCCATTTTTTTGAACTAATTCTTTTTCAATTAATTCATTTCCATATTCATCAATAATTCCCCAGTAACTATCTTTCTTTGCCTTCGCTTTTCCATCAATAAATTCGCCTATTTCTTTAAAATCAAAAGGAATTATAGTATTTCCACAATCGTCAATAACTCCCCAATTAGAATTCTTTGCTTTTGCATTCGCTTTTCCATTGATAAATTCACCTATTTCTTTAAAATTAAATTGAATTACAGTATTCCCTCTCTCGTCAATAACTCCCCAATAAAAATTTTTCCTTGCCTTCGCTTTTCTATCTCCATAAGGATAAATTACTGCAAATTCAAAAGGAACAACAACCTTACCATCTTCGTTAATACAGCCCCAATAATCATTTTTTTTGACATTTGCTATGCCTTCAAAGAAATCTCCTATCGCTTCATATTTAGTATCATCAATATTAATACCGTCCATAGATAATAAACAGAAGTTGTCAGTGTGTTCATTAGAGTATGTATTATACCCACCTCTATTTGTTCCTGAAAATACTTTTTGGGTCTGTCTGTGTATTACTTTCAACAGTCTATCCGAATTTTTAAATTTTTCAATTGAATAGCAATTAATCAAACTTTCTGTTTTTTCCTCAATATTAAGGCAATACCAATCAGTTTTTCGCCTAACTACGCATTTGTTGTTACAAATTTCAAAGGCTTCGATGTAATCACAAGGTACAACCAATTCTCCAAACATGTTTATAAAACCATACTTTTTATTTTTCTTTACCTTTGCATAACCGCTGTCAGTTATTTCTGTTGCATCGCTGTAGGTTGGTTCAACTATAATAGTTCCATTACATTCAAATCCAAATTTATCATTTTTTGAAAAACGTTGAAGTTTAAATTCTCCGTTTTTTATTTGTTCCTTCAGTTCTCTATTTTTTTCGTCTTTTATTCTTTGTATATTATCTTTATCTTTTTGTTTTTCAATTAATTTTTCTAAACGTTTTTTGTGCCATTCTTCCAAATCAATCAAAGAGGCATTATAATCATTTTTGCGTGTATCATGATATTTTCTATGGTAAGGAGCAAATAGGGCGTCTGCATCAATATAATACGGCTTGTAAGTATCATCATCAAATTTCAAATCGGAAAATTTGATATATTCGTTCTTGACAATATCATTGCCTTGATTATAAGTTCCGTTTTCAATTATCGGTTCAAACCAATTACACAATAAATGCAATTCACCGGTTATTTCAGATAATCTTTGCGCCTCTGTATCAAATATAAAAGCATTTCTTTTATTTGCATAATAGATGTCTTTACACATTAAATTGTTAAGATTTACATATTCCTGATTATCTGCAAAATTAAACACCCAAACGATAAATGATTTCTTCATTCTGTAGAATATGTCTCTTTCTACGACTACACTTAAAAATGTGGTTGATAGTTGTAATTCGAATACTATTTCCCTGCCTTTATACTCTGCATAAATATCAGGTCGTTTCCAATATGAATAAGGCAAATCTAAAGTAATTCTCTTTTCTATGGTCACGTTCTCAAAATCGGGCGTAGTAGACAAAATATCTGCAATTTTATTTTTTAAAATCTTGTGCCGCTCACTTTCATTAATATTACTGTATTTTCGCGCTTCAATTTCTTCTTTGCTTAAATTACTATTTGTCTTTATTTCACAATCATCGCTGTCATACAAATGGGCAAAAAATGACACCTCGCCACGCCTTGTTTGTCGTCCTTGCAATTTTACTAATTGCTTACAATAGGCACAAACGTATTTTGGAGGCGAAACACCCTGAATTGCCTCTTGAAGCCGTCTTCTATCTGCAATGATTACTTCTTCAGACTGTTTGAAATATTCATCAGACTTGATAATAATTCCGCCTTCAATATCCAAAACTTCATCTATAGTTCGTTGCGGCTCATAATCATCGTCAAACAGGTTATTATCATCATTTATTATCATATTTGATACTATATTTTATATTACTATCTCAAACGGCTCAATAGGCTCTTCCTTATCTACCGCCTGTTTTGCCTTGCGGCGAGTTGCCCTTGCCGTAAGTTTCGTTTTGTAATACGAGTTTAGCGCATTGATGGTACCGACTAATGTTTCGTATTGCTCTGCGCCGTGCTGCACGATGCACATTTCTATTGTGTTCCACAGAAACGTTATTGCCTTGTCGCACTCTAATCGCACGTTGCGTGTATCAATGCGTGGGTCTTCGCCTCGTCTGATTTTTCGTTCCATAAACAGCGCCTCAAACTCTTTATTGGCTTGGCACATTTGCTCAAAAACAGGCAACAACGCCAATTTTTCCAGCGCCGCCTTTATTTCGGGTTGTGCCGACACGTCTGCCTCAAGGTCAAACAAACGCTTTGTTTCTGCGGTATAGTTGGAAGCGGGAATGTTTTTGCCATGTTTTTTGAACGTACTTACAACAAGATGCGCATTGTCGCTGACCTCGCCGATGGGCGCACGCTGAAAGGCCTTTGCAGCCTGATAGATAACGTTGAAAAGCGTATCGCGCTGCTGGTCTAACTCGCTCAACTGTGCGCTCTCGCGGTCAGCGCGTTCCTGTACTGTAATGCTCTCCAACTGCGGTCGAAACGCCATCAAGCGGTCATATGCAAAACCCAAATGGATTGCGTGTGGGTTGTGTCTTTCTACTATATCCAAAAGACGGAAAACTACTAACGGATATTCGCTGTTCCAAAGCCCCTGCACCCTAAATCTTACTATTCTTACCATGATATTTCCTATTAATTTTTATGATTTTTACTAAAATAATTCAGCCGCAAAGATAAATATTTTTCAAGAACCAAAAAAATATTTTTTGTTTTTTTTATTTTTCGTACCGAAAAATGTTTATGCATATATGATATTAGTCTCGTAAAAGTCCGTATAAGCGTATGTTTGGGGTAGTTTTTTCAAATTCGTCTTTGTATAAGCGTATGTTTTGCGTATTTTTTTCAAAATTGCCTTTGCATAAGTGTATGTTTAGGGTCGTTTTTTCAATTTCACGTTTGCATAAGCGTATGTTTGGGTAGTTTTTTCAAATTTGACTTTGCATAAGCGTATGTTTAGGGTATTTTTTTCAAATTCATGTTTGCATATATGTATGTTTGGGCAAAAAAAAATAATACTAACATACATCAATGCGAGTTGAATAGCCTCTGTATCTGGCACTTTAATTTCTTCGTCATTGTGCTTGATAGTTTTTGTGATTGTGGGAACGGTATTTATCAATGCGTGATGCAACAAATGAATACCGTTGTATGTACGGCTTTCGCCCTTTACAGCGTATTTTTCGGTAATGATAAGGTTTATTTCATCTGTTGTTATCAAAAATCCGTCAACGCCCGCTTTGTAGGAAATACAGACTTTTGTCTCAAAAATTTCAGAAACGTAATTTTGATAAATTTCTTCATTAACCCATCTTTCGCCAAAATTAAATGAAAGTTGCTCAAATGGAATTGTCGCAGGAATAGCGTCTTGCAAGACTTTCAATGATATTTTACATTCTTCAATTTTTGATGAATTAGGGTTTTGTCTTATGTACCGTTCCATGTATTCGGCTTTTTCAATCACGTTGCCCGAAATGAAAATATCGGACAACTGATAACAGGTTTGCATCGGATTGTAAAATATCCTGTCGTGCAATTCTGTTTTCAGTTCTTCGGCAGTAATACCGCTGATTGCAGACAGAGACATAACTATAATCGGCAATATCTTTGAAGACGATGAAGATTATGTCAACAACACTTATGATGTGTCGCTGAAAAAAGGTTGGAACATCGTTTACGTATGGTATGATGAATTGTATGGCAAAATCTCAACTAATATGCCTACTGTGTTCGAAGGAATGAAATGGCAGTTTTATTATTAAAAATCGTCCTTGTATGGCTTTTTTGTTAGAGGGTATAACGCGTTTTCATTATTCCTTAATTGACAACAAATTACACTGAGAAACACTGAGCAGGCACTGAGCAACACTGAGATTTTTCTCTGTGAAAATCCGTGTCTACTCAGTGAACCTCAGTGCAACCCACTAAAACACTTTCAGGTGTTCGTCGTACACTTCTATTGTGTCGCCAACCTGTTTCATCATTGCAATACCCGCTTCCTGGCACACTTTTTTGACGCGCTTGTCGAACGACAGGCTTGCCAAGGCGATATATAGTGTCTTGTCGGCGTGTTCGGGGAAATTTGACCTAAATATTTGTTCTATAAAGAGATGCGTATATAGAATGGTAGAGAGGATTTCCAATGGTTTCGCCGAAACGTGGCGTTATAACTACCCTTTTGCCTTGCATGGCAAAATATTCACAACAGGCGAACACTTTTTGGTAATCGCTTGCGGCACGGTCTACCTGCCTGTAAACTTCTATTACTCCGCCGTTTGGGTATGTTTTTACTATGTCAGTCATCTATTTGAAAAAAACGCAAAAGTAGTGATTTTTTTTTGTTTGTTTCAAAATATTTTTCGTATCTTTGCCGCGTTTTTAATTGAAGTATTTTCAGTATGAGTAACACGCTTACAGTCCATAATTTTGCTGTAGAGACGCGGCATGCCACGTCTCTACAGTCACTATGCGGTTGCGCGAGCCTATCCGACCCGCAATCGTCGAAAACCCGCGTGGCAGTAGGCGTTTACCCCCCCCCCCTCATTTTTAAGCGGCTTTAGGGCAGTTTTAGCATTTTTTGACCTTCGAACATACCCTGATGGCTTTTGTGCGCTTAAACGTAAAGTATGCGCCTTTTTCAAAAGAAGGGAATTTTGCCTCCGCTTATCGTTTTCGTATGTCCGAAACATCGGGAACGTCATCGTTATACGTCATTGCGGGCTTGACCCGCAATCCCCTGCAATCGCAGAAAAAGAGTATAGTTATTATAGTTTTAAAAATGAATAAGTTAATAAATAAATTTGATATATGATAAACCAAATTGAAATTGCAAGCGAGCAGAAGGATAGTAACCTCGCGAGCACGTTGGCGCACGAAACGCGCAAAAACAATATAGGTAGAATACTCTTTTTGAGTATGTGCGTTATGGTAGCGATTGCTGGCGCGACTATAATGACATCGTGTAATGGCGAAAATGGCGAAGATGAAGTTGACTACGAAAATGGCAGTCAAAACGGTAACGGAAACGGTAACGAAACGAGTAATGTAGACGTGTATGTGGCGGGAAATGCAAGACACTTTAATAATATTCAAGTTGCTGCATTGTGGAAAAACGGTGTTATACAATACCTTTCAGAGCAGTTTTCTACTGCCAGGTCAGTTTTCGTATCGGGCAGCGATGTGTATGTAGCGGGTTTCGGATTGTTGAAAAACGGCGTTCAACAAAATCTTACTACCGATTATGATTGGTCTGCTAGGTCAGTTTTCGTATCGGGTAGCGATGTGTATGTGGCGGGAACTGAATTCTGGGTGTCCCCATATGGTTCTGGTTCCATATCGAACGCCGTATCGTGGAAAAACGGCGAACTTCAATATCGCCTAACAGATGTAAAAGATTTTGGAGCTAATGTTCGTGCTAATTCCGTTTTTGTATCGGGTAGCGATGTGTATGTAGCGGGAGTAGTAGGTAATTCCGGTGCCACATTGTGGAAAAACGGCGTTGAACAAAACCTTTCCCAAACCAATAATGATAATGATGATTATTATAGTTCTGCTAATTCCGTTTTCGTAGCGGGTGACGATGTGTACGTAGCGGGATATGAATCGTGGTCTGACAATTACGGTTACTATTACAATGCCGCCATATTGTGGAAAAACGGCGTTGCACAAAGTCTTTCCCAAACCAATCATGACGATTATGATTATTATAGTTCGTCTGCTAATTCCGTTTTCGTATCGGGCAGCGATGTGTATGTTGCAGGTGGTGAATATTTGCATAACGAGGATGGAGAAGGAATTCGATTTGTCACATTGTGGAAAAACGGCGTTACACAACACCTTTCAGACGAAATCAACTATGGGGAGGCTAATTCCGTTTTCGTATTGGGTGACGATGTGTATGTAGGTGGTGTAGGTACTGTTGCTAATGGTAATATAGGTGGCATATTGTGGATAAACGGTGTTGCACAAAACCTTTCGAACGCAGGGGAGGTTTATTCCGTTTTTGTAGTACCTAAATAATGCGGGCTTTGCCATTGCGGTGTATTTTTTAATCGGGTTGTACGTGCAAATCGTACAACCTGATTTTTTTTTAGGAATTGTAAAAAAAGGATTATCTTTGCGGCGTTTTTTTATTAAAAATTAAATTTTATGACAACAACAGTTGAAAAGGATATCCCAAGCGGCGTATTGACGTTTGAAGAGATAAAGGCGATAGCAGACAACGGGTGGGCAATTATCCGAAACCCGGTGCGCGAAAATGGCGTTTTGCTTGGTGGCGAACTCCTGTTCTACAGTTTGGACAGGAAGGAGGCATACGAAAAGTTAAAACATACGAAGGAACGAGTGTTGTTCAAACACTTTACCAAGCGTGACCCTAATGTTGTGTATCTGCTATGAGGAAGGAAAAGTTTGATTTGGGCGATAAGTTAATAGTCATTGACGTGGCTGTTGAGGCAGACGGAATGACAAAAGATTTATACTTTATTGTTGATACCGGCACGAAGTATAGCATCATAGACGAAGATGCTGCAAGGGCGATGTGGCTCACGCGAGCAAACAGCAAAGAAGTGCAGATACGGGGCGTCACAGGAAGTGGAACCGCTTACGAACATAAAATCGACGCAATCTCGGCGCTGGGGGTCACAAAGCGCGATTTCCACATATTGGAGCATCCCATGCCCGAAGATGCAGGCGCCGATGGACTTCTCGGATTAGATTTCTTTGAAAATACAAGCCTGACAATAGACTTTATTCTATCAGAGATTGGTATTGAAAGGCATGTATCGTAGTGTACAATTGAAAATTGAAAATTATCTACACAGGTTTCCTATAGCATAAAGCGGATAAATCCTTATATTTTGCAGGTTGCCGAAGTTTTCCATTGAAGTGCGTATCCCTTTCGGAGATTTTTTTTCTTCCATGAAAAGATGTAGACTTTGCATTGCGCCTCTTGTTCCGGCTTTTACTTCTATGGGAACAATGTCGGAGCCGATTTGTAGAAGATAATCTATCTCTGCCTGACTGCCGCGTTGCTCGCGCTGCCAGAAATAAAGTTGCGCCGGTTGGTTGTTTGGCATGGATTTGATTAGTTCCAAGCCGACAAACAGTTCTGCAATAGCGCCCTTGTTTATTTGAGACAGCGTTTCGCCCAACAAAATTTTTGATATATCTAATCCCAAAAATCGTTGCATAACTCCGGTATCAAAAACAGCGAATTTTTGTTTTTTATGATTCAGTTCAGCGGCAAGCGGAACACCATTTGCCGCGCTGTGAATAACCGGATAGACAAGACCTGCCTTGGTCAACATTTCAACCGCTTCCTTAACGTGTTCATGTTTGATTGTTTGGGAAACCTGCGAGTACACGAATTTATTACCTGTTTGTTCCATCGCTGAAAGAAAAACATCCCGTAGTCTTGATGACGGAACCCGGGTTTTGTATTTTGCAAAATCATCATCGAACGTCATAATCAAATCTTCCAAAACTTGCTGACAATCATGCAACGAACCGCCTTTAGAATAAGTTGCCACTACTTCGGGCATTCCTCCCATAACTATGTGTCTTACTAAATGATTCAAGCATTGATTATGCAACGTATCAGAAACGGGGTTTTCGGGCGACGATTTTTTTATTACATCGGCTAAAGCGCTAAATCCCATTGCCCTCAAGTATTCGTCGAACGACAACGGATACATGAATAACGAACGTATTCTTCCCACGCCAAACGATGGAACCTCTTCCAGTGCAAACTCTAATAACGACCCTGCTGCGATAACATGCAGTTCGGGCAATTCCTCATAAAAAAAACGCAACGATGAAATAACCGGAATACAGGCTTGGACTTCATCGAAGAAAACTAATGTTTTTGAAGGCTCTACCGGAATGCCGTACATTGCGTACAGTTCATCGGAAATACGCTTGGGAGATGAATATCGCTCAAAAATTTTTTTGGCGTCCTGATTTTCTTTTTTCTCAAAATTTATTTCGAGGAAATACTCAAAATTTTTTCCAAATTCTCTGATAGACGATGATTTCCCAACCTGGCGAGCGCCACGAAGCAATAAGGGCTTGCGTGAAACGGATTGTCTCCATTCTTGCAA
>Ga0099364_10001613_pt1 | contig 36790 bp, 10 predicted proteins | sample TergutTh196P3_FD_73070 | JGI IMG/M metagenome (GOLD analysis project Ga0099364, IMG submission 73070) | Microcerotermes parvus P3 segment gut microbial communities from Pointe-Noire, Republic of the Congo - Th196 P3 | ecosystem: Host-associated > Arthropoda: Insects > Digestive system > Gut ... | reverse complement strand
CTCTGGAAGTGACAGTTCAGCCTATCGGCGCAAATCCAAACGTAATATGGACCAGTAGCAATCCAGAGGTAGCCAATGTCGCTCAAAATCCGCTTGTTTTTGAGACTCAAAGTTTCCGCGAAGCTAACTTGTACGGAGTAGGTCCCGGGACAGCAACAATTACAGCAACGACGTTAGACGGTCAGTCTATTTCATGGGTTGTAACCGTTGACCCTATAACACGCCCTCTTCCTAATCCTGTAACTGCTATAACGCTGTCGCAGACTGCAATGTTGATGGACGTTGGTGATACCGCCCCCATTTCTGCGACGATAGTTCCGGCGCCTCCTACTCCTTCGAACAGGATTGTTTCATGGAGCGTAGACGACCCCAGCGTTGTGAGGTTAAATGTTACATCAACCACGAATGTTAGCGTGGTAGCATTGAAGCCGGGGACGGCGAAAGTCACCGCTACAACAAATGGCGGCGATGGACCCGAGGAAGTATGCTGGGTATATGTCGGAACTTATGTTCCTGCTACCGGCGTGTCGCTCCCGACTTCGCTTGATCTTGTAGTATCGGGTACGGGGTCTCTTACAGCAACGGTAGCGCCTCCAAATGCGTCGAATAAAACCGTTACCTGGAGTTCCGACAATACGGCAGTTGCGACCGTTGACGCTAACGGCGTAGTGACGGGAGTCGCCGTTGGAACCGCTGTAATAACCGCTACTAAGGTAGAAAGCACTATTCCTGCCACCTACACGGACACCTGTAATGTAACGGTTTATTCTTCGGACGTAGCTCCTGTTATAATAACGGCGTCTTTACCTGACGGCACCGTGGGGGTTTCTTACGATCAAACGCTAGTAGCGACAGGAACCACACCATTAACCTGGGATGTATCAGTCGGTAGCTTGCCTGCCGGTTTGTTGCTGAGTTCGACGGGGGTTATTTCCGGCACGCCAACGACAGTTGGTTCGACCACCTTTACGGTCAGAGTGATAAATGGCGGAGGAACCGCCACGAGAGCGCTGACAATTGTCGTCAACCCTCTGGCGGCGCCAGTGATAATGACACCCTCTTTGCCTGATGGAACTGTGGGGACAGCGTACAGCCAGGCGATCACCGCGATAGGAATGACGCCGATGAGCTGGGATATCTCAGTTGGCATTTTGCCTGCCGGTTTAAGTATGGACAACGGAATAGTTCACGGCACGCCGACGACTGCGGGGTCATATAGCTTCACAGTCAGAGCGGAAAATACGCTGGGAAGCGACACAAGAGTACTTAGCATTGACATCAACCCCGCGTCTGTGCCTCCCACGATAACAACTGCCTCGTTGCCCAATGGGACTGTGGGGACAGCCTACAACCAGACGCTTGCAGCGACGGGAACTGCGCCAATAACTTGGAACATCTCAGGTGGTAGCTTACCTGCCGGTTTAAGCATGGACGTTGGAGGAGTGATTTCCGGAACGCCGACGGCGGCGGGTACGTTCAACTTTACGGTGAGCGCGACAAATACCGGAGGTAACGACACGGCAGCTTTGAGCATTACCATCAATGCCGTGCCTCCTGTTATAACAACAGCCTCGTTGCCAAATGGAACTGTGGGGACAGCCTATAACCAGACGCTCGCAGCGACAGGAACTGCGCCAATAACTTGGGATATCTCATCTGGCGTCTTGCCTGCCGGTTTAAGCATGGACGTTGGAGGAGTGATTACCGGAACGCCGACGGCGGTGGGTACATCCAACTTTACGGTGAGAGCGACAAACGTGGCAAGCAGTGACTCTAGACCTCTAAGCATTACCATCAATGCCGCGCCTCCTGTTATAACAACAACCTCGTTGCCAAATGGAACCGTGGGGACAGCCTACAACCAAACGGTTACAGCGACAGGAACTGCGCCAATAACTTGGGATATCTCAGGTGGTAGCTTACCTGCAGGTTTAAGTATGGACGTTGGAGGAGTGATTACCGGAACGCCGACGGCGGCGGGTACATCCAACTTTACGGTGAGAGCGACAAACGTGGCAAGCAGCGACTCTAGAGTACTAAGCATTATCATCAATGCTGTACCTCCTGTTATAACAACAACCTCGTTGCCAAATGGAAGCGTGGGAGTATCATATAACGCAACGCTAGCAGCGACAGGAACTGCGCCAATAACTTGGGACATCTCAGGTGGTAGCTTACCTGCCGGTTTAAGTATGGACGTTGGAGGAGTAATTACCGGAACGCCGACGACGGCGGGGACGTCCAACTTTACGGTGAGAGCGACAAACGTGGCAAGCAGTGATTCGAGAGCACTAAGCATTCTCATCAACCCCGCGCCTCCTGTTATAACGACAACCACTTTGCCCAACGGAACCGTGGGAATAGCATATAGCGAGACGCTCGCCGCAACGGGAGCTACGCCGATAACTTGGGATATCTCATCTGGCAGTTTGCCTGCCGGTTTGACAATAAGTCCTGCGGGAGTAATTTCCGGCACGCCTGGGTCATCCGGTACGTTTAGCTTTACTGTCAGAGCTACGAACGCCGGAGGTCCCTCCACTAGCCCGTTGAGCCTTGTCATCAGCGTGATGCCACCAACCATAACAACGACCACATTGGTCAATGGAACTGTTGGGACGGCATACACCCAGACGCTTGTAGCGACAGGCGGAACGCCGTTCACTTGGGATGTCACAGTTGGCAGCTTGCCCGCTGGTTTATCCCTGAGTTCCTCGGGAGTAATTTCCGGTACGCCGACGGCGGACGGTACATTTACTTTCACTGTCAGAGCGACGAATACCGGAGGCGCCGACACGGTCAGTTTGAGCATTATAGTTGACCCTGCGCCTCTCACGCCTCCAGTGATAACAACAGCCTCCTTGCCTAACGTAATCGCTGGGACAGCGTACAGCCAGACGCTCGCCGCGACAGGCACTGCGCCGATAACCTGGGATATTACAGCTGGCAGCTTGCCTGTTGGTTTGACGCTAAGCCCTGCGGGAGTAATTTCCGGCACGCCGACGGCGATGGGAACGTACAACTTTACGGTCAGAGCAACGAATACCGGAGGCAACGACACGGCTAATTTGAGCATTACCGTCGATCCAACGATTGGTACTGCGCCTACGATAACGACAACAGCTTTGTCTAACGCAACCGAAGGAAGCGCATACAACGCGACGCTCGCCGCGACAGGCGACGCGACGATAACTTGGGACGTCTCGGCTGGAAGCTTACCTGCCGGTTTGACGCTAAGCCCTGCGGGAGTGATTTCCGGAACGCCAACGGCGGCGGGGACATCCACCTTTACGGTCAGAGCGACGAACGGCGTAGGAAGCGACACAAGCTCTTTGAGCATTGTCGTCGATCCAACGACTGGTGTTGCGCCAACGATAACGACAACAACTTTGTCTAACGCAACCGAGGGAAGCGCATACAACGCGACGCTCACCGCGACAGGCGACGCGCCGATAACCTGGGATGTCTCGGTTGGAACTCTGCCTGTCGGCTTAACGCTGAGCGCTGCGGGAGTAATTTCCGGCACGCCAACGGCGGCGGGAACGTCCAACTTTACGGTCAGAGCGACGAACGGCGCAGGAAATGACACTGCTGCTCTGAGCATTGTCGTCGACCCTGCTGGGGCTGGAACGCCTCCTACGATAACGACTTCAACTCTGCCTAGTGGAACTGTGGGGACGGCGTACAATCAGCCGCTCACCGCTACAGGCGATACGCCAATGAGTTGGGATATCACAGTTGGTAACCTGCCCGTCGGTTTGACGTTGAGCGCTGCGGGAGTGATTTCCGGCACGCCAACGGCGCCCGTTACTGAAAACTTTACGGTCAGAGCGACAAACGCCGCCGGAAATGACACTATGGCTCTTAGCATTTTCATTGATAGCGTTGCGACAGTTCCAGTTACGGGAGTTACTTTATCCTCGAATTCTGAGACGATAGAGGTAGGCGCTTCTGTTCAGCTCAACGTGACGGTCACCCCGGCTAACGCTTCAAATCCTGCTGTTTCATGGAGTACCAGCAATGGTAGCGTTGCGTTAGTCAGTACCAGCGGATTAGTAACAGCGCAGCAGACAACGGGACAAGTGACGATAACTGTAACGGCGGATGATGATCTGACTATCACTGACACATGCGTAATCAACGTTGTAGATGTAATAACGCCAACTGACCCTACAAACCCGTCGGATAAGGAAGACGTAGCGGCCAGAACAGGCATCGACCCCGATAACTTTGAAGAAAAAGACAACAAAGTATGGCTGAAAAAAGGCGTAGCTGAAACAATAGCGAAGGATTTACTTGTAACGGATGATGTGGATGTTTATATCCTGCCGGTATTCGAAGGAACTGTTGTACCTCCCGGCGGAGTAGCGGAAGTATCATTTACAATAAAGGGTAAAGATCTGTTGGCGCAATATCCGGATGAAATAAACCTGATAGGTTTAATTATAGGCGGCGGCGGAAGGCTCTTTGAGTACGCGGATTTCGAGGCTGATTTTGCCGACGGCAAATTCACGATACGCTTTGGCGGCGCGATATACAGCGGAGAAATTGATCCGAACGCAGACTATACCTTGGTGGCATATATCAAGGACGGAGGAATATTTGACTTGGACGGCGTTGTAAACGGCGAAATTCTATCCTCAATATTCCTTGCTTCCAGAAAGACTGGCGGCGACGGCGGCGGATGCGACGCATTCGGCTTCGGATATCTGACGTTTGCTTTAGTTCCTTTCGTATTAAGGAGAAAAAGCAAATAGAATAAGCGCGATTGACGAAGAGCAAGACTCAGGTAACTTAGAGATAAGGTCTTCGACGATTCGCCTTAACCCGCCTTTGAAAAGGCGGCGTCAATAAAAATAAAACCCTCGGAGAATTCTCCGGGGGTTTTTTTTAACGCAATGGATAAAAAATATAATATTTTTATGATACTTAGTAGTATTTTGCATGGCTATGTAATAAAATAAACATGCAATATTGTATGAAATATTAAATGGTCAACAAGTAGCAGGAATCAAATAAATTGAAAGGAGATAACAACAAAATCAATGAGTGGCTTTTAGTAATTTTGTTGGTGGTGGCGGTGATGCTAGCGTTTAGCATGACCGCATATGCGGCAGTACAGAATATGAACGGGTGGTTTTCTATAGACGTTCCCGGGGATTGGGTGGTGAATAAAGCCGAAGACGAATTATTTGTTCGTATAGCTTCGCCCGGAGAGGAAGAAGTTATAACATTTGAATTTTCAAGCGCTGAAGGGATGGACTCTCGTCAATATGCGGAAAATGCGTCAGGTAGATTAGGTGGAAGCAGTCCGGTGAATGAAACTAACCGGGGAGATTTCGAATTTGTATACATGAACAATGGCGTCAGTACCGCCGCGCGAGCTTTTATGATAGAAAGCGTCGGTATTGTGACAAAGTCAGGGCATGGTTTTGACGATATCTACAACATTCTTGACACATTTACCAGATGAGCTTATCCGTACATTTAATATAACGAAAGGGTGATAGTATTGTATAAAGTGTTTATGCGCAAAAAAACCAGTATTATTGTTTTAGTTGTTCTTTTCGCATTGCTCGCGTTTTCAACGGGAGCATTTGCAGAAGTTGCGAAACTTGTCTTGAAGTCCCCTGCGGGCTCGGCTATTGGTTCGCAGTTTAACATCACGCTTTACATAGGTTCCGGGACGACTGCTCTTGGAACGTATGCATCCACTGTTCCCGCCGAAACGAATGCGCAGCAGGCGGTTTGGAATATCAACTCGGCTGGCGTGTACAATTATCGTACTACGACCGTGAGCGGGCAAAGCCATTACGCGGTGACCAAGCTGCTTTTCATACCACAAGATCAAGTCGCTGGCGACGCCGTAATTGAGTTGGAGATTGAAACCGGGCGCCAAGGAACCGGTTGGGATGCGTCAAGTTCTGGAACCGTTCCCTCCGACCAGCTAATGAAAGAAGGCGGAAAGTTGAGCGCTCCGGCTAATTCGGCGGTGTACCAAACTCCAAGATGGACAAAGCCGGGCTATGGAAGATACCAGACCACTAATCAGGACGACTTGATGGAATTTGTTCAGGAGATAGCTGCAAAGTCGCCAAAAGCGCACTTGTTCCTTCTTAACGAAAACATCGACCCCGCCTCCGGCGTTCCGTTTGGTAAGACGCTTCAGTTTGCTTACGACATCCCGATAGTCATCGTCACCAACACGCCAATCCCGGCAAACGCAACGTTTGATCAGGCGGCGAAGTTAATCCGCGAAAGCGGCAAACCGACATTCTTCCATCAGGGGCAAATACATGGAAATGAGCATTCTGCCGGCGAAGGCGCAATGGCGATGCTTTTTGAGATGGTGGGCGCTTATGGCGAGATGTACCTCGATAAAGTGAACTACGTTTGCGTACCGCGTTATAACGTGGAAGGCGGGCGTAATAACGCGCGCAGCAGCGTAAACCCCTCAATTGACATGAACCGCGATCACTTGAGAATGAGAGCGCCCGAGGTTCGGATGGTTCACTACGCCTACCTTGCTATAATGCCGGAAGTTGCACAGGACGGACACGAGCTCGGCGGTTATTCGGCCGGTACCCACGCCAATTCACAGACTCGTCAGCCCGGAGTAACCGCTCAGGGAATCACGTTAAATCACGACATTGAGTCCACTCCATCAACCAGCATGAACAACCCCTCAATGCCACTCGTGGACCACGCGCTGAACTTATACATGAGCAATATGTTCGGGAGATTACTATCGAAAGATATCTTTATCGACCACTACGAAGGCGGCAGCAACGGCTGGACCGCGAATAACAGCATTGGACGCGCCTGGATGGGACTGATGGGTTCGGTATCCGTACTAGTCGAGACACGAGGTCAAAACGTTGGAAATAATATAGCGCGACGAGCTTATTCACAGCTTGAAGCAGCGAAGTCGTTATTGGAAACCCTCTATCACAACGCTGATGAAACTCAAAGACTAGTTGCCGAAGCGCGCGCCAACGCCGTCACTATGGGCAGGACGTATGACGCGAGCAGGTTGATTTACCTTAACCAGTCCGCATCCGGCAACACCACCGCATTCAGGAATTCCGGAAATGAGGTAGCGGGAGCGAGATACACTCCATATAAAGGCGCTGCACGAACGCTTGATTTGATAGGCAACGAGATGACCCCAACCGGTTCCAGCGCCGCTAACGTCACGAAGGCGCTTGCGTTGAACGATACGTCAAGCCGCAACAGACCGCGCCCAACGGCATATGTCATTCCAAAGGGAATAACGCGCTCCACGTTGCCGGGCGTGACCACGGTCACGGCTACTAACGGTTATGCGATAAACTACGATTACATAATCAGCAGCATGAAATGGAACAATATTCATTATTACGAGATAGCGCCCGGAACAACCGCTACAGTGAGACAGTACTTCAGGTCGGACACTGGAAATGGCACGACGTCCGTGACGGCGGACATTCGCGCAGCAGCTTCCGTGACATTTACTGACGGCGCTTATGTTATACCTCTGGATCAAGAAGCGGGCGCGGTAGTGGTAGCTACGTTCGAACCCGACATAACCAACGCTAACAGTTACAATGCATCGGTCGCCCAGTCTCTTAGCGGCACAGAGGGATATGCGTTGATATTCCACGATATAACAACCAGAAACTATCCGTACTATCGCTTTGAAGGGGACAATCCGCGCGTAGCGTTTCAAAACATTCATGCGCCCACGAGCGTAACCCTGAACAAAACGAGTACTTCGCTTCTGATCGGACGAAGCGAGATGTTGATAGCAACAGTCCTACCCGCTACTTCGGAGAATAAGGACGTTACGTGGAGAACCGACAATCCACTGGTGGCGACCGTCAGCGCAACAGGACTTGTAAGCGCTGTTGGCGCCGGTTCCGCATACATAACGGCAAGGACTGTAGACGGTGGATTTGAGGCTTCATGTTACGTATATGTAACCACGCCGGTAAGTAGCATTACGATAACCCCATCGGTAATATCGCTTGACGCCGGGGATACGTATTGGTTCTATTCAACGGTAGAACCTTTCAACGCAAGTAACTCCGCTCTGGTGTGGACCACCAGCGATCCCGCGATAGCGACAGTTAATCCGGTGGGAATTGTAACGGCAGTCGGTGGCGGAAGAGCGACTATAACAGCGACGGCGGCTGACGGCAGTGGAGTATTTGCTACAGCTATAGTAAATGTACCACCGGTTCTCGTGACGGGTGTGACGCTAAACAAGTCTTTCCTTCAGCTTCTTGTTGGAGGTAGCGAGACATTGATAGCGACGGTGACGCCTGCAAACGCGACTAATAAGGATATCATATGGTCGTGCGACAGCCCGTACGTGGCGACGGTAGACCAGAACGGACTTGTAACTGGTATAGGCGGAGGACCCGCAATCATAACCGCAAAGACGGTAGACGGCGGATTTGAAGCGATATGTAATGTACATGTATCAATACCGGTAAGCAGTATAACGATAAGCCCTGCGGCAGTAAGCATAGATGTCGACGAGATATACTGGCTGACGGCAACGGTTGAACCATTCAACGCGGGCAACGTCGCCTTAACGTGGAGCAGCAGTAATACTGCAGTAGCGACGGTCACAGCAGTTGGATTTGTAAGGGGAATAGCCCCTGGAACCGTGACGATCACAGCAGCGGCGCAAGACGGCAGCGGAGTTACCGCAACAGCCACCGTTACAGTACTTGATCCTTACGTGCCGGTGACCGGAGTTTCATTAAACAGAACTTACTATTTGTTTACCAGTGTAGGCGCAACAATGCAATTAACGCCGATTTTTACTCCGAGCAACGCGACCGACCAAACTGTGACGTGGACGAGCGGCACCCCAGGAGTAGCGACGGTGAGCGCGACTGGGTTAGTGACGGCAGTGAGCGCGGGTAACGCGGCAATAACGGTGATGACGAACGACGGTGGATTCACAACGGCGTGCAATATATTTGTCCAGATTGGCGGCGGCGCGGATCCATCAGACGATATCACACCTGAACGACCGGTTCTTCCTCCCGGAACGCCCGGCGGCATAGTATCATCTGAGCCAATAATAATTATTCCAGCCGATTCTACGGATATATCGTTGGAAGCCGATATGCTTGCGACAATCCTTCCGGGATTCAGTTCAGAAGATTTCCATGTGAATGAATATGGAGTAATAACGCTTCAGGATTGGATAGCGATGGAAATATCAAAAAGCACGCTTAACATCTTTGACGCTGAAGTTGAAATGCTGCCGGTGTTTGAAGCTATTATAAGCAATCCTGGCGAGATAGCGGCGGTATCGTTTAATGTAAAAGGCTATCACCTGATGGTTGACGGGCTGATAACGAGGGCGGAGAATGTAAGGCTTATGATGGCGTTATCGTCCACAAGCGGCGACTTCTTCACCTTCACTAGCGTTCCGGCGAACTTCGACGATAAGATGTTCACCATACTGGACGCGAGCAACAATATATTCACAGGTGAAATAGACCCGAACGGCGACTATAAAGTACTCTGCTTTATCAGGGACGGAGGCGACTTTGACTTAGACGGTCAAGTTGACGGAGCAGTTTGGGGAGTGATGGCGTTTGTAAGCGTGCCGGCGCTTGGAGTGACGCTTTCGCCGGATCACGTGATGCTTCAGATAGGACAAACCTTTGACTTCTCACCAGGAGTAGACTACTTACCGCCGATAGCGGATAACAAGCGAATCACGTGGTCGAGCGACAACTTAGCAGTAGCGACCATATCCCCAGCCGGAGTAGTGACTGCGGTAGGAGGAGGCTCGGCCAATATCACAGTGACAACAATAGACAACAGATTTTCAGCTACTTCCACGGTGTCGGTGTCAACCCCTGTGACAAGCGTGACGATAATGCCGCCAACGGCGACGATAAGCGTGGGTGGTATGGATATGTTAAGCGTGACTGTGTTGCCATTTAACGCAACTAACCCAAATGTTGTCTGGAGCAGCAGCAATGACGCTGTAGCGACGGTCACTCAAGCTGGAATAGTAAGAGGCGTAACAGCCGGAGCAGTTACTATTACAGCGACTGCGCAAGATGGCAGCGGAGTATTTGGCACGTGCGCGGTAACCATAGTACCGTAAAATTTCCACACATGTGGTGGTTGTGTTGTAGGGGTTGAAAATTATCAACCCCTATAAAACCACAACCATCGCGAAATAGAATCGTAGGGGCGGCAATCTGCCGCCCGTTTTATTGGTATCCGGAACGCCTTGAAATCACACGTTTTGTGTTCAATTGACAATTGGTTTGAACCCCTACATCACCACAACCACAACCATCGCGAAATAGAATCGTAGGGGCGGCAATCTGCCGCCCGTTTTATTGGTATCCGTAACGCCTTGAAATCACGCGTTTTGTGTTCAATTGACATTGGTTTTCCCCTCGTCGCCACAACCATAACGCAACACTCACACAACCCCAACCATAACTGCAACCCCTACCATAAACCCCTACAACAACCCCTTCCACCACCACAACCACCCTCGCAACCAACCAACCCCAACCCCAACCATAGCCATAATCACATTATCTCCACAAAAACAACACATATATTCCAGAAAATCTACATTAATTCTTGATAATATCTGAATTATTGATAATAGGATAATAGTATCAGCTTGATCACTCCTCAAATAGCGTTACATGCTTTTATAGTTGTGTTCATTATTTTTTAAAGAGAGGGGTAAAAAAAAGAAATATAGCGTTTGAAGTGCTTTATTCGATATCAAATATAGAAAGGAATGATGTGTATGCGCAAGTTTATAGGTGTTTTAGCTGTAGCGCTGTTTACGGCGTTTTTGTTTGCATTATGCGTCTCGTCGGACGCTTTTGCTTCCGTTGCGTCAGTGTACACTCAGCCTACTGGTGAGAAGGTTGAGTATTTTCTTATGGGAGACGAATTTATGCCTTGGTTGCAAGATAAAGATGGAAATCTTCTTGTTATCGGGCGAGAGAAATTCTTTGAATATGGAGTTTGGGATTTGGAAACAGGCGGAGCAAAGAGTACCGGAAATTTAGCGGCGATAGATCCCGCTACTCCGGAGTCGAAAGTATATCCTATTCCGCAGAAAGTTTTTGACGCGGCTCAACAAAGGCGCATTGACTTCCAGGAAAATTTCGGGTATGGGAAAGAGGTTCCGGTTGAACCCGGGATTTCATTTGAAGAATATCAAAAACAATACGGCGGCGGGTTCACCGCAAGCTCTGCCGCGCCGCCATGGACGCTTCCCGGCGTTGGCGATGGAAGCGATATTTCCGGCAGAATAAATGATGCGTTAATAATATATGTAACTTTTGGCGGTCCTTCACTGCTTTCCGGCGATGAAGCGCTTGACCCAAGCTACTTCATGGATCTTATGTATTCGCCGACAGAATATCGGACGTACACTGACCCGAGAACAGGTCCCGGATTTCCTGACCGTTTTGATGGGGATACTTTCTACGGCTCCGTAGCGAACTATTTTTATGAAACATCAGGAAAAAGAACTGCCGTGAAGCCTGGGTTTGATCAGTTAGGAAGAGGCGGAGTCGTGCATGTTGAGATGCCTGCCGACTGGAACCGTTCGTTTGATATCTTTGGCACAGCTCAACAGTTTGGTATTACAATTGAAGCAAGAAACAATAGCGGCGCGTTTGGTAATTTAAAAACGGAATTGATGAAGGAAGTGGTCAAGAAGTTTGATTTCAGACCATTTGCCACTTATAATCCCGACAACGACAGATGGACTGTTGCGCGCACAAGTTTGTCCGTTGGGCTTGTTTTAGCCGGTTTTTCATGGGAAACGAGCTCGGAAATTTGCGTCCTGAGTGGAGCTCCCGGTTTTTGGGCGCACTCCGGCGGCGGTCCTGCCGTTGCGGTAGCTGACCTTCCTCTTGATTACAACGGCGCCAGCCTCAGCATCAGCGGCATGTACGCAATGACATCGTTTGCGTTTGACAGATCAAGAAATTATGAGGCGCGTCCTCGTCAATTCGGAGTGTTTGGTCACGAACTTGGACACGATTGCTACGGTTTTGGCGATACTTACGACGTGCAGGGCTACTACAGAGTAAACACGTATCCTACCAATTTCTTTGAGCGGACGTCTCCTGCCGCCAGTTTTGATATAACTCAACCTTTCCCGGGCACCCTTATGTGCGGAGCATTTGGTAATTGGGGAATCCAGGGGACGGGCGGCTATATATATAGCATAAGCCGCAATGAGGACATAGCTTCGCGCCCATCAAATCAGGACGCGAGGAACTGGGTTGACAACGCGAGGGTCATTGATCCGGTTGTTTTATCAAAGGACGGAAACTATACCCTCAATACCGGGGACGTAATGAGGATAAACGCTACGCCTACGCAGTTTTTCTATCTTCAGGTGCGTAATAATGATAAATATGATGAAGCCGCGTTCGACTGGGCAAGGGGCGGAAGAACTTTAAAGAGCGACCCTATAATAAATCCTAATGCTCAGGGTTGGAGAGCGTATGGAGATAGTTTGCCCGACAGCCATGACTTCTGGACAGCTCAGGGCGGACTTATGATAATCCACATCGATAACGATACATCAAGCGGGTCGGGTACAAACGCGAACGGCTCAAGGTATGCCCTACCGGCGGTAGTAAAAGAGGCTCACGGCGGAAATCAGCACATGCTAATGCGTACAATACAAGATAGAGCTATGGCCGAGTATGATTTTGGCGATCCGGATTTCAATATGGGCGACCCAGCAGACCTTTTCGGCAACAGCGTGAGAGAATTCCCCGTTAGCGGGGAGCCTACGCATAGGCTGTTTGCCGGCATCGGATACGCTGCGACTTATATTGACGCTAACGGAGACAGAAAAGTAAGCCCGGATGTTTCCATACTTGCCGATAAACGTCAGCGCGAGCCTTCGGGTCCAATGCTTCCGTTTCAGATGACAAATATAAGCTATGACCAAACCTCCCAGAGCGTGTCGTTTCACTTTGCGATAACTGTAAGCCCTGATATTGCCAACATGCCGGACAGCATGGACGTACTTATCGGGCAGCCGGTAACAATTGCAGCCAGTGTTTCGCCCGATACGTATCCTGGCGACAAGACGATAATTTGGACGAGCAACAATACTTCCGTTGCAACGGTGACAAGCGCCGGAGCTGTTTCAGGCGTGGCTCCCGGATTTGCCACAATAACGGCGGCATTATTTGAGGATCCGAGCGTATACGAAGAATGCTTAGTATATGTTCCTGTTCAGGCTAAGGGTGTAACGTTAATCCCATCTGCGGATTTCACTTTGAATCTCGGGGAAAGCATGGATATTATTGCTACTGTAACGCCAAGTCCGGCTTATATTAATAGAGTCGTATTCACCAATGGCGCTCCGTCGGTTGCATCGATTGATTTAACGGGAGATGTTAGCTGCGTTGTGACAGCGCTTGCTCCAGGAACGACAACGATAACGGCGGATGCTGTTTATGGCGCAACTACGGCAACAAGCTCGATCACGGTAACGGTATTAGTGCCCGTAACTGGAATAACGGTCTCGCCGACGTCGGCAACCATACTTGTCGGCAACACGCAGGCGCTTACCGCTACGGTAACGCCCTCGAACGCGACGAGCCCGGATGTGTCGTGGAGTACCAGCGCTGCGTCAATTGCGACCGTGTCACCTGCAGGACTTGTAACCGGAGTGAACCCAGGAACAGCGGTGATAACGGCAACAACTCTAGACGGCGGATTCATAGCCACATGCAATGTACAGGTGGATCCGAACGTTGTTAGCGTAACGGGCGTAACATTGAACAATTCAGCTTTGACGATGGTTATGGGAACAACCAGTACGTTGACTGAAACAATCGCGCCGTCAATCGCTACGAATACAGCTGTCGGGTGGAGCAGCAGCAACTCTGCGGTAGCGACGGTAAGCGGCGGAACAGTAACGGCGGTTTCAATCGGAACGGCGACGATAACGGTAACGACGGTAGACGGCGGATTTAGCGATACATGCGCAGTCACCGTGGTTCCTATACCTGTGACTCCGACATACCCGACAATCTTGACCGATGTTGCCACCGACACAGGCATTGCAGCAGGCGATCTTGAAGTTATAGGCGGCAGAGTTTATCTAAAGAAGGGTTTAGCGGAAACGATAGCTAAAGGCTTGCTTGGTGTGAATAGAGTTAATACGGAAATTCATCCGGTATTCGAAGCGACAGTTGCACCTAATGGAGGAGTAGCTCAAATATCTATAACGGTGACGGGAGAAGAATTGTTGGCGCTAACCCCGGACGAAATTAACCTTATTGGCATGACTACAGGTAGCGCCGGAGATCTCTTTGATTACGTAAACAGCGCTTCGCAATTCGACGCTAATAAATTTACGCTTCTTCAGGGCGGAGTGATATACAGCGGAGTGATAGACCCGAATGGCGTATACGAACTCCTTGTATTTATTGAGGACGGCGGCAAGTTCGACTTGGATGGCGCCGCTAACGGAGAAGTTATTGCTTCGATATTCTTTGCCTCTGAAAGAACAGGCGGAGGCGGCGGTGGATGCAGCGCGTTCGGATATCTTGCGTTTACCTTGCTTGCAGTACCGTTTGTCCTGAAAAGAAATAAATAAATATATATTGTAGGGGCAGACCTGCGTGTCTGCCCTAATCTGCAGGGGCGTTTTTTATACCTGCTATAGGGGATTCCCGCCCCTGCAATAAAACAAACCACGTTCTGGTTTATTGATCGTGGTTTTGATTGTTGAGAATGTTTTCGAAAAGATATTGTTTTCTTGCCATATATGATACAATGATATGTAATTACTATATAATTGATGTGGTTTTTTAATTCAATCTGTTGTTGCTTGAGAGGTGGAAAAAACAGGAGATATTAGCGTTTGAAGTGGTTTATTCGATATCAGATAATTTAGAAAGAAGAAAAGTAAGAAAGGTATGATGCATATGCGAAAGATTTTAGGTTTTTTGTCTGTATTACTGATAGTAGTTTTTTTATTCGGAACCGTTGCGTTTGCGACGACTCCGCGCCCGTATACCCAAAAGGGCTATGATATTGATGTTGAGTATTATTTCGTTCAGAACGATATGTTCATGTACATCCACGATAAGGATAACAACCTTCTCGCGGTAGGACTTGACAACGAAGGATGCCTTGTATATGGCGAATGGAACCTTGAGACGGGCGGAGTGAAGCAGGTTCTGGATGAAAATGGGGACGAGTTTGTCCTTGGAGTCCATGACGCGCCTGCGGCTTCAAAAGTGTTCCCTATCCCAGATATAGCCTTTAAGGCTGCGGAGGAAAGGCGTATAGCGTTTGATAAGGAAAATGAACCGGTGGAGCTTGAGCCGGCGCCTGACGCGATAACTTATGAAGAGTATATTGCTCTCGAAGCAAAAGCAAAGGCGGAAGGGGTTGAGTTCACGCCTGCATATATACAGGAACAACAAGCTCAACTTAGCGCGATGAGCGTTTTTTCAGCCATGGAAGTGGGCGAGAACAGAGACAAGTGGGATTTGGCATTAATGGGCTACCCGTTACATCCGCTTCTTACGACTAAAGTGGACGATCAGGCAAATCCATGGCCCGGCGGCACAGCCACAAGCCCGCGCGGCGGAAAAGTTCAGAAAACATGGATGGTTTACATAATGTTTGACGGCGCTTCCAAACTAAGGGAAGGCGCTATACAGTTTGCCCCGAGTTACTGGAACGATTTGATGTTCAATGCTGAACAATGGCGTCCATACGTTGACGAAAGATACTTCAGTGGCGAAATAGCTGTACCGGATAAATTTTCAACCACGTATGCATTATTTACCGGCAATAAATTATCCACTCCAGCAAGTCCTGTTGTCTCTATGGACCCGCCTGTTTTTGCGGCTTTTAACGCTGTTTCACAAGACCGTGTCGCGCTTAGGACCGCATTTTTGTCTTTAACGGGAACTATGACTCATCAACAGCAGAATCTATTTGCTTTTGAACATGGAGTTTATCATGGTTCGACCAATCACAATCTGTGGGTAACAACGGGCGGAAGATACGCCCTTGAGCCAGCGGTAGACGACACAGGAAGAGGCTCAATCCTTGCGGTCACCTTACCGGCAAGCTTAAACGGACCCTATGATAACGCGGGCGTTCAGGGATCTTTTGGTTACAGCGGCATTCCCACCAGCCTTACCCCTCTTAGAACTGCAGCGGCAAGAGAAGCCGTAAGGCAAATTGATATGAGGCAGTTTGGCACTTTCAGCGCGGCTAATAATCAATGGACGATTAGCCAGGGGCAGGTAGCGGGCGGCTTGATGATGACGGGCTACTCGTGGGAGTTCAGCGCGGAGAAATGCGTCATTGGCAGTCTTCCCGGCTTATGGGGACAGAGCGCCGGCAGCGTGACCATCCCTGCGGCGGATTGCCCTCCGGAGTATAACGGCGCCAGCGTTCAGTTATCATTATTTGTCTGCACCACTCATTGCCTTGACGAAGGCAGAGCCGGTCAAGGGACAGAGACAGACTTGGATTTATGGCCAACCCGTCCGCGTCAATTCGTGGTCTATGGTCATGAGTTGAGCCACAGCACCTTATCAATTTCGGATACGTATGATACGGGCGCTCAGGGGAGAGACCTCAGCGGCGCTTCATACAGATATCCAAGGTATATCACTGAGAATTTCTTGGCTAATGGCAATATAGACGTCGTCAATATCCCGTATAGCGGAGACGCGGCGATAGACCCCAAGAACTGGATGCCGGGGACGCGTTATACAGCAGCGTTCGGCAACTGGGGAGTGCAGGGAATTTCAGGCTATGTAGGATCTACCAACGAGGACCTTGCGGCGCGCGGAAGCGGGCATGACGGGTGGAACCTGGTGGATAGAGCGCAGATAATCCGACCTAAGACATTAACAGAGGACGGCACATATACTCTAAGACACGGCGATATAATAAAAATAAGCGCCGGTCCTAAATATACCCCTGCAAACGGCATTTTCGCAGCCGGTGGCGGCGATTACCAAGTCTTCTATTTAGCCGTCCGCGAGGACAGAGCTTATGACCAAGTTGCGTTTGACTGGTCAAGAGACAGGATGATAGCCCTTCAGAGTTCAACGAACACTACATTTGAGGGAAATAAAACCGGAAATGACAGATTCTCGGTCAGAAACCGTTTGGCTAAGGGAGATCCTATCCCTGCCTATCTCGCGCCATTAGCGTCTGGCGGCGGAAGACAGACTGAGACCGCTTTCGCTAACGCGCGAGGCGGACTTTTGATAACCCATGTTGACATGCTGCGGAGTCAGTCGTCGAATAGCAACAACCCTAACGCCACAGCTTCTTACGGGAACTATGCGGTGAACGTTGAAGCTCACGCTTACCCGAGCGGAATATACTCATTGGGTACAAATGCTCCCGCGTATCCCGATATACATGACTGGGGCAACGATTATTACGATGCCACTGCAAATGTCAACTTGCTTGACGGCTCTATTGCTGTCATGGCGGGCAAATCCGCTTCAAAGGACAGTCATCCGGCGACTCAGCATATGATCGAGCGTTTTTCGACCGACAGGGCGAGGGGACAGTTCATAGGTTACGACGTCCGGGTTAACGCGGGCGACGCCGCTGACCTTTTCAGTCAGTGGGGCGTGGATGAGTTCAAGAATCCAAGGCTTTACACAGGGGAGAGCAGGGTAAGCTTTGAAAACCCGACAACTCCTCTTACGCCTGATTATGTCTGGGCGAAATCGGCGGATATCAAGCTGGCGCATGAACGTCAGCGCCGCGCTACTGGGTCGGTCGTACCTTTCGCTATAACGAACGTAAGGTATTTCCATTTCGACGATCCTGCTAACCCGACTATCGGAGATCCTGATGGCGTTGTATCTTGCGTAACGTTTGACTTTGCGATAACAGAGACAAATCCTGAAATAGTACTTAACAAAGCTAACATGGATGTTGGAGTGGGAGTTTCTGACAATTCTCTTACGGCGACGATATCGCCCGATGCGTATCCCGGCAACAGCGCAATTGTTTGGTCAACTAACAGACCAGACATAGCAACCGTAAGCGCCACCGGAGCGATTACAGGCGTGGCGAGCGGATTTGCCACAATAACGGCAGCATTAGCGTCAGATCCAACAGTCTTTTCGACATGCAATGTATACGTCCCGGTCCTTCCTACGGTCGTATCAATAGACCCGATTATTCCGTCTATGGATGTCGGAACCAGCAGAGACTTGACAGTCCAGGTGGGACCTGCCGCAGCGGATGATAAAAACGTCACATGGACTTCAAGCAACCCAGCGGTATTAACCGTTACATCGACGGGACTTCATACGGCGACGATAGAAGCGATTGCGGGCGGTACGGCAGTAATCACCGTGTCCTCGGATGCGGCGCCAAGTGTTGCCCGAAGCATGACGGTAATGGTAATAGTGCCAGTAACGGGATTGACGGTGTCGCCGACGTCGGCGACCATACTTGTCGGCAATACGCAGGCGCTTACTCCTACAGTAACGCCATCGAACGCGACGAGCCCGGATGTGTCGTGGATCAGTAACGCTGCGGCAATTGCGACCGTGTCAAACACTGGAGTTGTAACCGGAGTGAGCCCTGGAACAGCGGTGATAACGGCAACGACTCAAGACGGCGGATTCACAGCCACATGCAATGTACAGGTGGATCCGAATGTTGTTAACGTAACGGGCGTAACATTGAGCAATTCAACTCTGACGATGGTGATGGGTACGACAACCGTGCTGACCGAAACAGTAGCGCCGTCAAACGCTACGAATCCATCTGTCACATGGACAACTAGCTCGCCGGCGGCGACGGTAATCGGCGGAACCGTAACGGCGGCTTCAATTGGAACGGCGACGATAACGGTAAGGACGGACGACGGCGGATTTATTGATACATGCGCAGTAACCGTGGTTCCGATACCTGCTGCGCCGGCATATCCGACAGTATTGACCGACGTTGCGACCGACTCAGGCATTGCCGCAGGCGATCTTGAAGTAATAGGCGGCAGAGTTTATCTAAAGAAAGGCTTAGCGGAAACAATAGCTAAAGGCTTGCTTGGCGTGGATAGAGTTAATACGGAAATTCATCCGGTATTCACGGCGACGGTTACGCCTAACGGAGGAGTAACTCAATTGACAATTCCAGTGACGGGAGAAGAATTGATGGCGCTGACCCCGGACGAAATCAACCTTATAGGTATGACTTCGGGCAACGCCGGCATGCGCTTCGATTACGTGAATAGCGCTTCGCAATTTGACGCGAATAGATTCACGCTTCTTCAGGGCGGAGTGATATACACCGGAGCGATAGATCCGAGTGGCGTATACGAACTTCTGGTGTTCATTGAGGACGGCGGCAGGTTCGACTTGGATGGCGCCGCTAACGGAGAAGTTATAGCTTCAGTATTCTGCGCCGCTGAAAGAACAGGCGGAGGCGGCGGCGGATGCAGCGCGCTTGGATATCTTGCGTTTGCCCTGCTTGCAGTACCGTTTGTCCTGAAAAGAAAGAAATAAAATAAAATTGTAGGGGCAAACCTATGTGTTTGCATTAACGAAATGTAGGGGCGGTTTTTTAACCTGCTATAGGGGCTTCCCGTCCCAACAATAAACCAGACCGCGCTCTTGCCTTCAAGAGCGCGGTTTGGTTTTTTCCAGACCAGTGTAGATTTCGTTTGTAAGGATTGAAAATGTTCAACCCCTACCACAACCTCAACAATTACAACAACCATTACAACCATTACAATTACTACAACCCTGCCCTTACAACAAAACACCCACAACAACCCCAGCAACAACCAAAATCATATTCACAATATCTCCACAAAAACAACGCATATATTCCACAAAATCTACATTTATTCTTGATACTATCCGAATTGTATATAAATTATAGGGGTTGGAAATCTTTTTGTAGGAGTTGAAGGTTTTCAACCCCTAGAAGGATGTTATTTTCTTGCCGGATATGGTAGAATAACATACGGTTACTATAATAATTTATATAGTTTCATATTTTAGTTGTTTTAAAATGAGGGGAGGAAATAACAACAGAAATACTGATGTAGTGATATGAATCTATTTGAAATTATTTATTTAGAAAGGGAGTATGTTTATGCGCAAGATTTTAAGTGTTTTAGCAGCCTTGCTGATTGCGATGTTTTTATTCGGATCGGTGGCGTTTGCGTGGACTCTTCGCACGTATGTCCAACCGGACTACAATGTTGAAATTGAGTACTATGCAAATACGGATGATATGTTCTTCTACCTGCTTCGTGATAAGGATTACAACCTTATTGCAGTGGGTCTCGAGAACAAGGGATGCTTTGTTTACGGCGAGTGGGACCTCGAGACTGGCGGAGTTAAACAGGCATTGAATGAATATGGAGAGGAGTATGTCGTTGGAGTTGATCCGGCGCCTGCATCCTCAAAGCTATACCCGATCCCGGATATTGCCTATGAGGCAAGGGAGAAGAGAGTAGCCGAGTTTGAAGCGGCGAATCAGCATGAAGAAATTGTAATACCGGAAGATGGAATAACTTTTGAAGAGTATACGGCCCTGAAGGATAAGGCTGAACAGGAGAAAGTCGACTTCAGTCTGGATTACATAGAAGAAAACAAAGGTACAGTCTTTGCGATGAGAGCTATGGCTGTTCAGGAAGAAGAAGCGCCGGAGGATCTGTTTGAGGCAAGAGAAGGATATCCGCTTCATCCGGTTCTTCCGCTAGTCCGTGACGAGAATACGGGAACCAACCACAAAACTCAGCCGGTCGTTATGATTTACATATCCTTTGAAGGAGATGTTGATAGTCTCGACAGACCGCTGATTTTTACGGATGAGACCAGAACTACGCCTAGCATTCCGCTTCATCCAAGTTATATCAACGATATGACATTCAGCTCAACCCAATGGCGTCCGTATATCGATTACAGATTTGTCGGTCCCGCCGATAACCCGTTGAGCGCGGACGTCCTTTCGTATACGTACCTGGCAAATAGCAAAGAAACCAACCGCGCGACAATTTTATCGACCGTGCTTGGCGATAATCTTAATAATCAGGACGTTTTCAGTCCGGTTCCTACGCTTGCCACAAATACAACCGCGTTTAATAACGGAATATATCATGGATCGCTTGCGCACATGATAAATTACACCACCAAACAGAGGCAGGCCGTTAAGCCCGGATTGGATTTCAGCGGTAGGGGCGGCGTCGTTCAGGTCGTGTTGCCGAAAAGATTTGCGCAGCCTTATGATACGGGAAATGTCGGGCAGACAATAGGTAGACCGAATGGCGCGCATAATAACAGCGCTGCCAATACTGCGCTCCGAAACGAAGCGCTTAGACAATTAGCGAATAATATGGATATAAGGCAGGTGCCCGGCGTAACGTTAAGCGGCACTACATGGACGGTGCCAATGTCGGCGCTGTCTATAGGCTCTATATTAACGGGATATTCGTACGAGCTCAGCGCGGAAAGATGCATTTTGAACGAACTTGTTGGCGTATGGGGCAACTCGGCCAGCGGCACTTTCTCCGTTACGGCGGCGAATTTGCCGGCTTGGTATGATGGCGCCAGCGTCAGCTTCACCAGCATATATCAGATGTGTTCGCACGCGCTTGACGAGAGCAGGGCGCTTCCGGGAAATAATCCGAATAACGTGTCAGTGCCGAGATTGACGGGTATCTGGCCGTCGCGTCCGCGTCAGCATGTGGTTTATACGCATGAGTATAGCCATAACGCTCTCGGAACGAGCGTGAACCAGCACTCGGACACTTACGATACTTCGGGTCAGACCAGAAACCAGAGCGCCGCGACTTTATGGCCAATATTCCTTTCAGGAGACGTAATTACGGGTGGCAGAATAGTTATAGCCTCAAGGGACAGCTCTCTTACCGACGATGAAACAGCCAGAAACGATACCAGAAACTGGTTCCCTGGCACGCGTTACGCCGCTTTTGGCAGTAACTGGCAAACGCAAGGCGTCGGCGGGTATATCGGAGCCGACGACGAGGACGTTGCCGCGCGCGGAGGCGCTCACGACGGATGGAACCTGATCGAAAGAACCAGGGTTCTTGCCCCCAGAACTCTCAGACAGACTACAAATAATGTGAGGCTGGAATACGGCGATGTAATAAGGATATTGGTAGCTCCCCCGCTAAGTGGCAACGATTTCTTTGGAACTTCCACCGGCGGAACTGTTACAGCCATCAATAATCAGGCGTTCTATTTGCACGTTCGCGAAAACGCCGGTTACGATAAAGGCGTGTTCGACTGGGCAAGGACGCATTTGAATGCCCTTGGCGCCGACACAACATTTGAAGGCAATCAGACCGGAGCTAACAGGTATTCGGTAAGATCGGGCAGTCTTACTCAAGCCCAGCTTACTGCAATGGGGATAGGCGCAACTGATACAGCTTTCCATGACGCAAAGGGCGGACTTTTGATAAGCCATTTGGACGTGCTGTACAGCCAAAGCTCGGGAACCGGCAATAACCCAAGCGCCACTTACGGAGCTCCGTTCGTGACCGTTGAAGCCCACGCTTATCCGAGCGGAATTTACACCAGCGGCGATGCTCTTCCAACTACTTACGGCGTTGGAGCATATCCGTTCAGCGGCAAGTATCCCGATATAAACAGGGTGGCTCTTGATCCTGCTTTCAGTGCGGAGTTGGCTACTTTTACCGGCAGGATAAGAACCAGCATCCCTGAGACTCAGCATCTTCTTGAGCGCTACATGGTCGACAGGGCGCGGGGAGAGTATGTGAGCGACGATGTTCGCTTCAACATGGGCGAACCATCCGACCTTTTCAACCAGTGGGGCGTAAATGAATTCGTGAACCCGAGGCTCTATTCGGGGGACAGCAGAGTTCAGTTTGGCACAAATCCTCCTGCTGGCGTGCCGGACACGGGAACCAGCTTGATAATGGCCCGGTCGGCGGATATCGTCAGAGTGATGGACCGTCAACGTCATCCCACGGGACCGGTAGCTCCTTTTGCTATCAGAAACATAAGATATTTTGATAAGACTATGCCGGGTTACACTGACCCCAACGGCAATGGCAGATCATATGTTATGTTTGACTTCGAGATAACTGAGCCCCCCACTCTTACCCTCAGCAGCACCGATACCGTGTTACTTATGGGCGCGACGCGCTCGCTTACAGCCACGGTATTGCCAACTACATATCCCGGAGACAGGACAATAGTATGGTCTAGCAACAATACAGCTGTGGCGACGGTGGACGCTGGAGTGGTTACGCCTGTATCAGCAGGATTCGCGATTATCAGGGCTGCATTGTCGGCGGACCCGACAGTCTTTGAGGATTGCTATGTAAAAGTTCCTGTTCGGGCTACTAGCATAACGTTAACCCCAACTGCGGCTTTCTCTTTAAATATTGGAGAAAGCAGGGAGTTCAATGTCACGACATTCTTGCCCGCTACTTTGGAAGCATAGTATAGAAGAGTTACATATAACAACTCATCACCAACGGTTGTTTCAATGACCTTGTCGGGAGATACCGGCTGTGTTGTCACGGCGCTTACTGCCGGCACGGCAACGATAACGGCGACTGCTGTTTATCGCGACACAACATTAGCTGCAACAGCAGTTTCTCGAGTAGTCACCGTAAACGCTCCCGCGACCGGCGTGACGATTTCGCCGACTGCCGTATCGCTTCTTGTTGGAGGAACACAGACGCTTAGCGCTGCAGTTATTCCTTCAAATGCGGTTCAGACCGTTACGTGGAGCAGCAGCAACCCTGCCGTCGCAACCGTAAATGCTACAACCGGAGTAGTAACGGCAGTATCGCTTGGTACGACGACGATAACTGCGACCGCGACTGTTGGCGGATTAACGGCGAACAGAAATGTAGCCGTGCTTAATCAAATTGCTGCTACCCAGGTTACGACTGCAGAACGCGCGAGCATCCATACGGAAGTCGAGAAGATTTCCGGAGACGTTGGAGATGTAACCGACTTAACACTGGTCGACCCGAACTCCCTCATTGGCGCATTGCTTTACGGCGCGGCTTACGACTCGTTATCGAGAGGCAACGGTGGAATAACTCCAACAGAGTATCCGTTCCCCGTAACCAGCAACGCTACTAACCAAAATGAGGGCATGAGAAAGTCCGCTAAATCCGCATGGGTTGAGCAGCTTTCGAAGAATCTTGGATTCCCCGTAGTCGTACGGCGTCAGCCTGATAAATACGTTTACGCGGAATTTGGCGATCCCGACGCGCCCGAAATGGTGATGGCGCTGAGCCACCTTGACTCGCCTACGGGTTCCGTCAACGCTGCGCAGCTACCGCGTTGGAGAGGTCCGGATGGGTTGATAGGTCCCGCTTCGGCATATCACCCAAATCAGTATAAGACGCCTTACATAAAGGACGGCTGGCTATACGGCGCCGGAGTGCAGGACGACAGCGGTCCTACGCTGGCGACCCTCTTGGCGGCAAAAGCGCTTATGGAAGCCGGATTGCCACTTGACAGACGTATACGTATAGTCATGGGACTTTACGAGGACGGCGGTCCCGGAACGCCTTCGTTAGCCAATACCCTTAACTTCATGAATATCCCTCTTTACACGGCTAACCCGGGATTCTACGATAACTGGGCGTATAAGGCGCTTAATAGAGAAGAAATGCCAATAGCCGGATATACGTCGGATTCCCGATTCCCGGTAATCGTTGGAAACTCTCAGGGACCAAACCGCTCGGTTGAAATGGACCTTTCAAGCGACTCAACAAAGGAATTCCGTCTTATTGCGGCTACCGCAAGCATTACGGCTCGGTCGGGAGATGAGACGCTGAAGGATATCGTTTACGGCTCTGCAACTCAGATAGCTTCAAACGCGGTATTTACTTTAATTGTATACCCCACGTCTCAGGCTGCTTTTATTGCTGACTTGAATGCTGCGGCGACGGCGCAAGGGTGGAGCATAGTAGATGGCGCTGAGCTAGCTAAGGTAAAGATTGGCGTCTCTGGCGATAATGTGACAATAACGATCAACACCGATGTGGCGATGGAATACCCGGCGCCTATGTACGGTAGGAACGCGATTGTCTGGGGAATGCACCTTATTTCAACAGCGCTTGATAGCCAAGGAATAACCTCAGCCGACCTTCAATTGAAGAAAGCCGCTGAAGGAATAGCGGATCTGTTCTTTAGAAACGGCGTTGAGGGCGAAGCGTACTTAGGCAAAAATATGGGAATTCCAGCAGCGCTTCTTCGTAATACAGACAACGGAGCGCCGAATTTGACATTTGCGTTCTTTGGCGGAGTTAATACGGAAAACCCGATGAGTTTCTTCACGGCAAGCACCGGAAGTTTACTCATTCCGATGCAAATAAGAAGCATGCATACAAACGCGGCGGATTATAACACGGCTTCAGCTGCGGTTACCGCTGCATGGACAGGGAAAGGGTTCACCATACAAGCCGCGCCGGCATTCGGACACCCGACCCTATATCTGTCGCACAACAATCCGCTTACAGCGCTTCAGTTTGCGAGTTACAGAGCGACGATGCAAAACGACCCTGCGGCTTTCGACGACGTGTATCATTTATTTGACGTTGCATATCCTCAGGGAACGACAGGCGGAACTCTTGCCGGTCAATACTTCAATAAGATGACCGCTTTCGGCGCGATTATCCCCGGCAACGAGCGCTGGTGGCATACCGCGAACGAGAGGATAACTACTAAGTCAATCGTGCAGATGACGAAGCTTATGGCCGACGGCATGTTGGAAATGGCGCGTTATTCAGGCGCTGCGGGCGCGAAGCTCATGTGGGCGGATATTCCGGGACTTAACCCGGACAGAGCGGATCTTGACCTTCTTGACGTCACGATAGGGACGTATAAGGACGCTAAGAGCGTTATTACCGCAGGGAACCTTGGCGGCGCGACATTGCTTGGCGCTACATCGTTCGATATTCCAATGTTCCGTCAACGCGGCAACTCGTCGCTGAACCACACGCAAATCGAGGCTGGGCATAATCCGAACGCTCCTGGTATTTCAGGGGCGGGGACTCAGATTTACCTTGACCCGAGTACGATTACAGCAGATACGTACGTGCTTCCGATGCGGCTTGAGTTTAAAGTCTCGCAGCCTGCTGGCATGAGCAATGCAACGTGGGATGCTATTCTGTTGAGCGATGTCAAAAAGCTTGCTCCATTACTTTCATTCAATTTATTGAATGGAAGCACGGTTGTGCCTTTGACGCTCTCGGCGGAAGACGACCCGGAAATGTTCTACTACAAGAGAGTATCTCAATATGACACGAATACTCTTTACATTTCGGTCAACCTTGCGATTAAGGATGACGTTGACGCGACTGTAAGTAAAGTCATTGCAGACTCCAAGACCGACCTGTACTCGCTGAATCCTGCTTACACTGGGACGGACCCGTTCCCGGAACGCAGCGTCAAGACACAGAGAGGCTTCTTTGTATTCGGCGATGGCGCCAAAAACGCGCGTTTCGCGTCGCCAAGCGCTATCTTTGTAGCGTTGTCAGATATTGGAGTTTCGTTGGATGAGAGCAATATCACTCTCAATGTGGGAGACACCGCATTGCTACTGGCTACGGTTGTTCCGGATACGGCGCCGAATAAAAATGTTCTTTGGACAAGTAGCAATACAAGCGTTGCGACGATTCTTGGAACAGGACCTTTAGCCGCTAACGGTATAGTGACTGCGGTGGCGCCTGGAACATCAACGATAACTGTAACGACGATAGACGGCGGCAAAACGGCAACTTGTATCGTAAACGTCGTCCAGCCGGTCACCGGAGTGACGGTGTCGCCGAATACCGCGTCGATTACAGTTGGAGGAACCGAGCAGCTTACGGAGACTGTAACCCCTGCAAACGCGTCGGATCCAAGCGTTACATGGAGCAGTAGCGCCCCATCAGTAGCAACGGTAGACGCTACCGGTCTTGTAACGACGCTTACCGTCGGAACAGCGGTGATTACCGTTGAGACTGTTGACGGAAGCTTTACTGATATATGCACAATAACTGTAACGCCAGTACCGCCAACACCTGTAACGGGAGTGACTGTTTCTCCGACTACAGTATTGCTTGCTGTTAACGCAACCGAGCAGCTTACGGCAATTGTTGACCCAGCAAGCGCGTCGAACAAGAGCGTAACCTGGAGCAGCAATAATCCAACGGTTGCGACCGTGTCAACTGCGGGACTTGTAACGGCAGCGAGCGCGGGAACCGCAACGATAACGGTAAGGACGGTTGACGGAGGATTTACGGACACATGTGATGTAACGGTAGCCGTAATTCCAACTATAACGACAACCAGTTTGCCCAATGGAACCGAGGGAAGCGCGTATAACCAGACGCTTGCTGCGACAGGCTCTACGCCGATTACTTGGGACGTCTCAGTTGGCGCCTTGCCGGCTGGTTTAACATTGAGTACTGCGGGAGCAATCTCCGGCACGCCAACAACGTCTGGTTCGGCTGACGTCACGGTCAGAGCGACTAACGCTGTTGGAAACGCCACGAGAGTTTTGAGAATTACAATTGATCCAGCGGTGACTGTCACGCCTCCGACGATAACGACGGCTACTCTGCCCAATGGAACCGTGGGCACGGCTTATAGCGGGACGCTTGTCGCGTCAGGCAGTACGCCGATATCCTGGGATATCTCAAGCGGCAGCTTACCTGACGGCCTGGCTCTCTCCGCCGGAGGGGCGATAACCGGTACGCCTACGGTAGCCGGCACGTTTAACTTTACGGTGAGAGCGAATAATGCCGCAGGAAGCGATACGAGTCCTTTGAGCATTGAAGTCGAGAGCGTTGCGCCGGCTCCCGTTACGGGAGTAACCGTGAGCCCGAAGTCGGTGACGATTGAGGTGGGCGCTACGTATGCGCTTACTGCGACTGTCGAGCCGTCCAACGCGGATAATCCGAACGTTACATGGAGCAGTAACAACGCTACAGTGGCGGACGTGTCAACTACGGGACTTGTAACTGCAGTGAGCGCCGGAACCGTAACGATAACGGTAACGACGGTCGACGGCGGATTTGATGATACGTGTACAATAACCGTACTACCGACGATTGATCCTGTTGATCCGACATATCCGTCAGATTTGACCGATGTGGCGGATAAAACCGGTATTGATGCCGGCGACCTTGAAACAAAGGATAACAAGGTCTATCTCAAGAAGAACGTAGCGGAAGAGATAGCGAAATCATTGCTTGGTCTGGATTCAGTGAGTACAACTGTTCAGCCGGTATTTGAAGGAACTGTCGCACCGGACGGGCAAGTTGCGCAATTGACGTTCCCGATGTTAGGGAAAGATCTGTTGGCGTTATATGCGGACGAGATAAACCTGATAGGTTTAATTTCAGGCGCCAGCGGAAAACGCCTCAGCTATACGGATAACCCGGCTGACTTTAGCGACGGAAAGTTCACGTTGCTCTCTGGAGGCTCGTTATTCAGCGGTGAAATAGATCCTAACGCAACCTATCAACTGGTAGCGTTCATTAAGGATGGCGGCGAGTTTGACCTTGACGGGGCTGTTGACGGCGAATTTATATCGACGGTATTCATTGCCTCTGAAAAGTCAGGCTCCAGCGGCGGCGGATGCAGCGCGTATGGATATCTTGCGTTTACAATGTTTGCCATACCGTTTGTCCTCAGAAGGAAACAGTAATTTAATGTAGGGGCAAACCTATGTGTTTGCCCTTAACGAAATGATGTAGGGGCAAACCTATGTGTTTGCCCTTAACGAAATGTTGTAGGGGCAGGTTTCAAACCTGCCCCTACATTTTTTCCGGTTTGAGTCAATAAATATTAATTAATAGCCGAATTATATAATAATCAGTGTAATAGAATTAACATATTCAGTGTATACTTAACTCTGTTTTTTAGCCCTTGTTTTTATTTTCAAACAATGTAATATGTCTTAGTCCGTTTAATAAAAATACAGGAGAGGTATAATGACTTTAAATCAAATTTGTGTAAAGCAGAAATTAAAAGCTTCGGAGCTTGTTCGTAAAACCAACCCTAAAGATTTGGGATTTACAAATACCGAAAAAGTGAAACCGGTAAAAGAGCCTATAGGGCAGGATAGAGCAGTGTCGTCGATATCTTTTGGGCTTACCGTTCAAGCTCGCGGATATAATATTTTTGTTACCGGCGAGAATGGGAGCGGGCGCACGAGTTACGCGTTATCCCGTCTTCAGGCGATAGCAAAAAAAATTGATACGCCGGATGACTGGGTATACTTTTACAATTTTGACGAACCTGGAAAACCAATTGCCGTAAACGTCCCCGCCGGAAAAGGCAAGCAATTATGCCAAACCCTTGATAACCTGGTGAATGAACTTAAAGTAACTATAAGCAAGGCTTTTGAAAAAGGTCAGTATGAGGATGCCAAGGCTCAATTAGTAAAAGTATTTCAGGAATTTGTGAACGATGAAATGGACAAGCTTAAAGAAGGCGCGGCTAAGAACGGTTTCTCTTTGAAACGTACCCCTCAGGGATTTGTAAATATCCCTCTTATTGCGGACAAAAATGAAGCGGGAGAAGAAATCGTAAGAGAGCTTGAACCGGAAGAATATGAGAACTTGCCATCTGCTAAGAGAAAAGAATTTCAGGAAATGTCGGATAAAGTATCCCAAAGTACGCTTGAAGTCTTAAGGATAATAAGAGATAGAGAGAAAGAACTAAAGGAGAAGATCAGCAAACTGGAGTCGGATATATGCCGCGCGGCAATAGAGCCTCCAATGAATGAACTACGGGAACAACACAGCTCTGACGAGTTTTCAAAATGGTTTGACCGGATGACCGAGGATGTTATAGAAAATTTTGGAGTCTTTGTAGCTTCCGTTCGGGATGAAAACTCGGAAATAGATTTCAGCCGCTATTCAGCTAACCTGTTCATAAGCAATGAGCCTAAAAAAGGCGCGCCTGTGGTATGGGAAACGAATCCAACTTACTATAATTTAGTAGGAAAAGTTGAGTATGAAAGCCGACAGGGTTATCTTTATACGGATTTTAAACATATAGTAGCCGGCGCCGTGCATCAAGCCAATGGTGGATACCTTGTGTTGGACGCGGAAAAAGTTTTAATGAATTTTATGTCGTGGGATGCTTTGAAGCGAGTGTTACGAACGGGCGAGTCCGTTATTGAGAATTTAGGGGAACAATATGGCTCAATACCTGTTGCGTCGCTTAGTCCTTCGCCTATTCCGATAAAAATTAAAATAATCATGATTGGAACTCCTTGGCTTTATGAATTGCTGCAGTGTTACGACCCGGAGTTCAGAAAAGTTTTTAAGATAAATGCCAGCTTTGACACGGATATGCCAAGGAACAAAAATAATGAAAAACTCATGGCAAGGCTCATAGCCTCGTTAGCCAAAAAAGAGTCGGCGTTGCCATTTAGCGCGGAATCGGTAGCGGAAATAATCAATTGGGCAAGCCGTGAAGCGGATAACAAAGACTTAATGTCAACGAGACTTGACATCATAAGCGAAATGGTCGTTGAATCGTCAGCCTGGGCTAAGAGCGAGAGCGTTGTTGAAGTTTCTCCTTCTCACGTCGCCAAAGCGATTGAGCATAAAAAATTCCGCTCCGACCTCTTAGAGGAAAAAATAACCAGAGAGTTTAAAAACGATGTAATACGCATCGATACCAAAGGAAGCGTAACTGGACAAATTAATGGCATTTCCGTTGTGGATATGATGGGACATCGCTTTGGATATCCATCCCGCATAACGGCCAACGTTTATATGGGTCAGGAAGGCGTTGTCAACATAGAACGCGAGGTAAAAATGACAGGCCCCATTCATAATAAAGGGCTTTTAATACTCGAAAGCTTCTTTGGACGCGTATACGCGCAGGATATGCCTCTTTCTCTATCAGCTAAAATAACGTTTGAGCAAAATTATCACGGTATTGAAGGGGACAGCGCTTCTTCAACGGAATTATATTGTTTATTGTCCGCTTTATCGGAAATTCCTATAACGCAGGAAATAGCCGTAACGGGCTCGGTCGATCAATTTGGCAACGTTCAGCCGATTGGCGGAGTGAATCAAAAAATAGAAGGATTTTTTAAATATTGTAGGATAAAGGGTCTTACCGGAACACAGGGAGTTATGATCCCTAAATCTAATGTTCCGCATCTGATGATTAACTCCGAAGTTGTTGAGGCAGTTGAGAACGGGAAATTTTCAGTTTGGGCAGTCAGCAAAATTGACGAAGGGATAGCGCTTCTTATGAATACCGATGCTAAGATTGTCCACCAAAAAGTAAAAGATCGTCTTAACAGCTGGTTTGAAAGGTCAAAAGCGCTGGAAAAGGCTACGAAAAAAAAGACGCCGAAAGAAAAGACGGCGACAAAAGACGCGTAGGGAACAACCTCCGATTGTCCCACTGACGCTAATATTGTAGGGGCGGCAATCTGCCGCCAGCAGGATAGTGTGGGCATCGGCGGGACGATGTTGGCGCGCGGGGCGCGGGACGATGTGGGAGCGCGTCCCCTACTTGACGATATATATGGTATGGAGTATAATTCCTGCTGTTGATTTTCCGCGATAGCTCAATCGGCAGAGCGGGTGGCTGTTAACCACTAGGTTTCAGGTTCAAGTCCTGATCGCGGAGCCAGATGAGAATTATGCGCAAATAAGCCTAATCGCTTATTTGCGCTTTTTTTAAAAGCGGGTTATCCCGCCTTTTTCTTTTTTAAAATTTAAGGAATAAACGTTATTATTGCTAAAATTTACCGATAAAGTAGTATAATTATATTGTGAAAGTATAATAATACTACCTGAGGGGGTTTTTTTATGCAAAGAGTATACAATTTTTCAGCGGGCCCTTCCGTTTTGCCTTTGGAGGTATTGGAGAAAGCTCAAAGCGAGCTTTTGTGCTATGGCGACTCCGGCATGTCCGTAATGGAAATGAGTCACCGTTCAAAAGCCTACGGTGAAATTATCGAATCTGCTGAGGCGCTGTTACGTGAAGTAATGAACATTCCAGAGAACTACAAAGTGCTTTTCCTTCAAGGTGGGGCAAGTCTTCAATTTGCCATGATACCGTTTAATCTTTCTAAGAGCAAAAAGTCCGACTACGTAAATACAGGCAACTGGTCAAGCGTAGCCATCAAAGAGGGTAAACGCTTCAGCGACATAAACATAGTCGCTTCAAGCGAGGACAAAAACTATTCGTACATTCCCGAGCTTGATAAGAGCAAGTTCACTCCCGATGCCGATTATTTCCATTATACGATGAACAACACTATTTATGGAACGCGATTTCGAGAGTATCCGGACGCGGGCGACGTGCCGCTGGTTTGCGACATGTCAAGCAGCATTCTTTCTGAAGTTTACGATGTAAGCAAGTATGGCATAATATATGCAGGCGCTCAAAAGAATATAGGTCCTGCCGGCGTAACGGTCGTTATCATACGCGAAGACCTTATTGGACACGCTGTCCCCGGAACTCCCGTAATGCTCGATTACAAAACCCATGCGGAAAAAGGTTCAATGCATAATACTCCGCCGACATACGGGATTTACCTTGCGAAACTTATGTTCGAGTGGATAAAGTCAAAAGGCGGCGTAGCAGAAATTCAAAAGATCAACGAAGCAAAAGCAAATATGCTTTATGACGCTATTGACGAATCAAAAGTATTTACCGCGCACGTACAAAACAAAAAAGATCGCTCGCTTATGAACGTACCGTTTTTCTCAAAGAGCGAGGAGATTGACAAAAATTTCATTAAAATATGCACAGCAAATGGTCTTGTGACGCTTTCGGGTTATAAAACGGTTGGCGGTATGCGCGCGAGTCTGTACAACGGTATGCCGATAGAAGGAGTAAAGTTGCTTGTCGAACAAATTAAAAAGTTTGACAAGGAGAATCAATAATAAAAAGGAGAGTTTATGATGTTTAAAATATTAACACTGAATAAAATCTCAAAAACCGGTTTGTGCCATTTACCGGAATCAAACTACGAAATTACGTCGGAATGCGCGAATCCTGATGGAATTATTTTAAGAAGCTTTGCAATGCACGATATGGAGCTGCCTGGCTCGCTTCTTGCCGTTGCCAGAGCAGGCGCGGGCGTTAATAATATTCCAATTGACAAGTGTTCTGAAAAAGGTATTGTTGTGTTCAATACTCCCGGCGCTAATGCGAACGCGGTCAAAGAGTTGGTTATTTGCGGACTTATTCTTTCTTCCCGCAAGATTTACGATGGTATAGTATGGTGTCAGGGGCTTATTGGCGCCGAAGGCGTTGCCAAAGCTGTTGAGGCAGGAAAAGGTGAATTTGTCGGTCCTGAAATCATGGGGAAGAAGCTTGGCGTTATTGGGCTTGGCGCAATAGGCGTCAAGGTAGCTCATGCGGCGCATGCTCTTGGAATGGAAGTTCTTGGGTTTGACATAATAAAGAAACCCGTAGATACTGCGTACAAGCAAGTTGAAAGCCTTGACGAGATATATGCCGGGAGCGACTATATAACCCTTCATGTTGACGTGAACGCCGCTACTAAAGGTATGATAAACGCCGCAGCGCTTGGCAAGATGAAAAACGGCGTCCGAATAATTAATCTGGCGCGCGGGGAACTTGTGAACAATACGGATATCAAAGCGGCTATTGACGAAGGAAAAGTCGCGTATTATGTAACGGACTTTCCTGTTGAGGATGTTTTGGGAAAGAAGGGAATTATTACTATTCCTCATCTTGGCGCCTCAACGCCGGAATCGGAGGAAAACTGCGCCTATATGGCGGCAATCCAGCTAAAAGATTATCTTGAGACGGGAAGCATCGTAAACTCTGTCAACTATCCTAATACAAAGCTCGATAAGGCATCGGGCAAAAGAATAACCGCGCTTCACAAAAAAGCGGATGGACTTGTTGAGAAACTGGACGGCATAGTCAAAGCAAAGAGCGTTGCTTACAACATAAGAGGCGAATACGGGTATACAGTATATGACGTGTCGGACGCCTCATGCGCGGATTCTCTTAAAGCAGTTGACGGAGTATTAGTCGTAAGAGTTATTTGATAGGGGGGAGTCGTATGTCGATAATAAGACCTTTTAAAGCTTTGCGTCCCGACCCGTTGCTTGCCGCTAAAGTCGCCGCGCTTCCGTATGACGTTATGAATTCGGATGAAGCGAGAGAAATGGTAAAGGATAATCCTTATTCGTTTTTGCATGTGGACAAGGCTGAAATAGACCTTGACAGGAGCATTGACCTTTACGATCCTAAAGTCTATGAGAAAGCGGCTTTTAACCTAAATAAAATGGTTGAAGACAAAGTGTTTATACAAGATGAGAAGCCTTGTCTTTATATCTATCGTTTGACGATGGATGGACGACCGCAGACCGGTCTTGTTGCGTGCGCATCGGTTGACGAATATTTGGATGGAAAAATTATTAAGCACGAACTTACCCGAGCCGAGAAGGAAGCTGACCGTATTCGTCACGTTGATATAACGAACGCAAACACCGGCCCGATATTTTTGACCTACAGGACAAAGAAAGAAATTGACGCGATAATTGAAAAGTGGATTGCCGAAAATGACGCGGTTTATGATTTTGTCTCGGATGACAACGTAAGGAACGAGGCATGGATTATTAACTGTGACGAGTGCGTTGCCAAAATTCAAAGTTTATTTTCGCAAGTGCCGGCTCTGTACATAGCGGACGGGCATCACCGAAACGCTTCCGCCGTCAAAGTTGGAATTAAACGCAGAGAGGCGAACCCCGGTTACGACAAGGATGCGGAGTTTAACTTCTACCTTGCGGTTATATTCCCTCATGAACAACTCCATATCATGGATTACAACAGAGTAGTCAAAGACTTGAACGGGCTTTCGGATGACGGGTTTATGAGCAGGATAAAAGAGAAATTTAACGTTGAACCGAAAGATAATGGCAAGCCGCAAACACTTCATGCATTCGGCATGTATCTAAACAAAAAATGGTATATTCTCACGGCGAAACCGGAAATAATTATTGACGACCCGATTGAATCGCTTGACGTCGCAATATTACAAAAGCATGTATTAGAAGCTTTGCTTGGAATTCTTGACCCGCGAACGGATAAGCGCATCGACTTCGTTGGAGGTATAAGAGGGATTAAAGAGCTTGAAAGACGCGTTGACAACGGAGAAATGAAAGTTGCGTTTGCCATGTTCCCGACATCTATGGAACAACTTATGGCAGTAGCTGACGCAGGAAAGATAATGCCTCCAAAATCAACATGGTTTGAGCCTAAGTTACGCTCCGGCGTATTCATCCATTTGCTGGAATAAATGTTTTAATGTGTTAAGATAATAATAGAGGCTGGGCTATATTCAACAGCTCAGCCTTTTTTAATATTAGGATTGTGGTTAAATGATTCAATTAACGGATATTTCATTGAATTTTGGTCAGCGCGCTTTATATAAAGGCTTGAATTGGCAAATCTCCTATGGTTCGCGCGTGGCTTTAGTGGGTAACAATGGCGCCGGTAAAACGACGCTGTTTCGGATGTTGCTTGGAGACATTGAGCCGGATTCTGGAAGTCTTGTTATTCCAAAACGGAATAATATTTCTTACCTTGCTCAGGATCTTTCGGAAGGAATGCCCCCGGATGTTTCCTTGGTTGAATTGTTCAATACGGAAAAGGGGCATGAATTTGCCGCAAGAACAGGAAAAGTTCTAAAAGGACTTGGGTTTCTTGTCAATGCGCATATTAGCGATGTGTTACAGCGTAAGGTATCCGAGTTTTCCGGCGGATGGAAAATGAGGCTTCAGCTTGCGCGCGTATTGCTCTCCCTTAGTGGTTCGGAACAGGATATCCTACTTTTGGACGAACCGACTAATCATCTTGACACAGAAAGCATGGAATGGCTTGAAAACTGGCTTGGCTCTTTACAGGGAACAATTGTTACGATAGCGCACGACAGGAGATTTTTGGATAAACTTTGCCCAATTACGGCGGAGTTGTCATTTGGCAAAATTACTACATGGAAAGGAAACTACTCGTATTACCTTGAGGAGAGCAGGAAAAAGTATGAAATCCTAAGGGAACAAAAGAAACAGCAGGAGTTGGAAATAGAAAAAAAGCAGTCTTTCATAGATAGGTTTCGTTATAAAGCGACAAAAGCGACGCAGGTTCAAAGCAGAATTAAAGCTCTCTCAAAAATTGAACTCATAGAAATTGAAGAACCTCCTCCTACGGCTTTATTTCGTTTCCCCGAGGCCAAGCAAAGCGGGTATGAAATAGTGAGGGCTGAAGACGTGTCAAAAATTTACGCTCCTCTAACAGTTTTTTCGGATGTATCATTTTCTATTATTCGGGGACAAAAAATTGCGCTTGTTGGTGCAAACGGCGCTGGAAAATCCACGCTTTCAAGGCTTATTAGCGGAATAGAATCGCCTACAAGCGGCAGAATAACTTTGGGGCACAATGTGCAATGCTCTTATTATTTACAGGAAAGCATGCAAAACCTTGATTACTCCAAAACTGTAATGGAGGAAATCTCCGGGACTGGCAAAATTGACGCCGCGCGCAAACGAGATCTTCTGGGCGCTTTTTTATTTAGCGGAGACGATATCTATAAAAGCGTTTCTATCCTTTCGGGAGGAGAAAAGTCCCGGCTTGCGCTTTTAAAAATACTGCTGCAGGATTCAAATTTTCTTATTCTCGACGAGCCTACCAATCACCTTGACGCAAGCACGCGCGAAATATTTGAAAGAGCGTTGCTCCAATACTCGGGCACAGTGCTTCTGGTATCGCACGACAGGCATTTTCTA
>Ga0099364_10001612_pt1 | contig 36813 bp, 31 predicted proteins | sample TergutTh196P3_FD_73070 | JGI IMG/M metagenome (GOLD analysis project Ga0099364, IMG submission 73070) | Microcerotermes parvus P3 segment gut microbial communities from Pointe-Noire, Republic of the Congo - Th196 P3 | ecosystem: Host-associated > Arthropoda: Insects > Digestive system > Gut ... | reverse complement strand
TTTGTAAGCCATAATCCACACCCCTTAAAAATAAAAAGCGCGCCGGCCGCTACGCGGCATAGATTACCGCGCTCGGCGCGGGGATTGCCGCCTACGGCGGCAGATTATAGGCGCTACGCGCCTATTTTTGATTAAAAGATTCAAGATTTCAGATTCAGCCACAAAGCGGGACGAACACCACCGTCTCCATCGCTGTCGTAGACATTGTAGCCACCGACGTAGACACCGCCGTCGCGGCCGACAAAGGCGGCAAAGTAGCTATAGTAGCCGGGCGACCGAAGCCACCACCAAGCTTGCTTATTGTTAAATTTTGCCACTCTTTCATTGTTGTACTGGTCATCAATATAATATTTAGAATTTGGATTTTTATTTTTTAATTGCCCACTATCGCCAAAATAACGAACAACTTCGGACAAACTCAATAAGAAAATTCTGTCGGTAGTTCTGTTTCCGCCTTTTATACCGAACCATTGGTTGTTTTCGTTTGCGATTGTTGACAGGCAGATTTGAGCTTGTTCTTGTGATGAAAACTCGCTTAGGAAATCACTGTTCAGCCATTGTCGTAACGTGCAACTCTCCCATGTTACGTCAGTCCAACTCTCATTATAAGGCTTGTTTACGTGGGTTATGTCTTTTGATATGAGCAATGCCTCACCATCTCTCTTTTCAAGAATAAGCCAATCATACTTCCCGAAGGTTATACATTCCCATTCCTTGTTTCCTATCTTAACTTTCCCCTTGAAAGACCATACCGGCGGTGTTTGGTTAATATCCCAACCTAATGCCTCGGTGAATTCGAGGATGATGGTTTTCGCCGCTTGTTCTGCGATAAAAGCATCGACCAATTTAGCTATAGCACTTTCGAATGCTATTTCTTTATCAGATGCATTTGCCGAAAGATTATCCTTCAAAATCTTAGCAGAACCGTGCTGGTGAACAGCGAAAACCAAGTTTTTCACTTTCACGGGGACTAATGGTGCATACTGAGGAAAAAAATCTTTCAGTTTTACGCTGAGGAGCGCATTAACGCCGTGTTTTTGTGCTATATAAACAAGTGCATCTCTCGAATTATCGAAAGGCCCTTCTTTAATTTTTGCAGATTCATCTGGCAAACTTGCCCCACAAAAAGGACACTTGGTCATTGATTTTGAGGCACTAAACTGTGACTCCCATTTGCTTTTGCACTTTTTACATTCCATTTGGTTTCAATTCCTTGTATAATAGAGTTATCCCAAATTCGGGGTAGCTCTATTATTTTACCTTTCATAAAATTTTGGTTATAAAAACGGAAGTAGCTATCCGTTTGTTATAATAGAAGAGGCACTGCGGATTTGTTTATCTACCATACAGCTTGACTGTTTTTGGAGACTCAAACCGCAGGGTGCTGCTCTTATTTGTTAATCAGTTAGGTAACGCAAAGAGTTGAAACTCTAAAGACGTTTAATTTTCAAGGATACATGGGTAGTTGACCTGCGGCAGACCGCACCAGTGCTAAAATTCATTAAATTCGGAGGTATGGTATAATATATGTGAGGTGATTTAAATGGCTAATACAACTTATAATATACGCATTGATTCCCGCGTTCGCAAAGAAGCCGATGCACTATATAAAAATATGGGCTTGTCCCTCTCTGCCGCTGTGAATTTGTTTCCATACCAATATCCAATTAAAAAGTTAATAAAAAATCAAGTAAAAATTCCCATATATGATTTTTACGCAGATTTTTTATCAACACTTTTATTGGATATTGGTATTACGCAGTCGGTTATACAGCGTAGGCTTCCCATTGACGAAATAATTTCTGAGCCTCTTGGCGAACCGCCCGCCGACAGCGAATACCACTCCTTTGAATCTTGGGAACAAGCAAAGGAGTGGTTGAATGCTTAAACTGTTATGAATATTTTTCGCATTTACTCCCCCCGCCTTCGGCGGGGGGAGTAAATATTATTCTAATTCCTATTTCCTATTTCCTAATTCCTAATTCCTAATCCCTATACAGTGGTATAAAATGATGGTAGTGGTGATGTACATGGTGTTTTTCTTTATGTTTCTTGTCTTTGCTGTGTTCTTCTTCTGCTTTTATGTTTATTTCATTCATCTCATTCATATTAACTTCTCGCATAGGCGTTTCTTGAAAATCAACTTCTCGCATAAGTGTTTCTTGAAAGTTAACTTCTCGCATAGGCATTTCTTGCATACATCTGTTTTTACATAATGGACTTGCTTCAAATTTATTCTCATTTTTACACATAATAAAAAATCCTCCTTTCTGTAACGATTGCAAGCAATCTGAGTGATCGGTGACCACTGTAATTACTTGCAATTACCTAACCCTATATTATGTAAAAACAGTTACCTCCGTTACCATATTGAATCGTCGAAATATGGTTTTATGGAATGTTTTTTAAATGATAATTGAAAATCATTCCAGTATGTTTTGCCAACATATGGGGTAGATATGCCGTTTTTTAGATAAACGGCGTTTTTATTATATCTTTCTATGTAATTAAAATTAACCACATATGACCTGTGGATTCTGTAAAAATGATATTGCGGAAGAAGATTGAAAACATCTTTCATCGACATAGCACAGTTAATTTTTCTACCGTTTTCTAAATTTATTATACAATGCTTTTGATTCGTTTCTATAAAAGTAATATCTTTGGTATGTACTGATATTGTTTCCTTTTTGACGGACAAAATTAAACGGAAATCATAACCGTACCGTTTGAAATACGCATCCAAAACTTTAAAAATATCGTTTTCGGAAATAGGCTTTGTGCAAAATCGGAAGGTTATAACCTTAAAAGCATCAATTATAAACCCGGGGTAAGACGTAACAAAGATTATTGAAGATAAAACTTTTTTAGCTCTTAACAATTTTGCAATTTCAATACCCTTATGACCGTCTATTTCATAATCTAAAAAAATCAAATCATACACATCGGAAGTGTTTACTAATTTTTCACCGCCGCTATATGTATCTATATAAAAATTTATTTGTTTTTCTTTTGCAAATTTTGAAATTATAAGTTTTAATTGTTTAGCAAAAAACATATCATTATCACAAATGGCAATACGCATTTTTATATCTTTTTTAACAGAATGATATTGAATGTTGCTTTTTATGACATCATTATTTACCATTTCTGATAATTTCCTTTCGCAAAGTAGGAATTAGAAAATAGAAAATAGGAATTAGAAATTAGAACAATTTTTGGTGATACGAAATATTAATGATATTAACTACAGATGACCCCTTATTATATGCGTAAATATTAACATATCAATACTAAATTATTGATTTTCTGTGAACATTTTAAAAATTGAAGGAGATGTTTACTTATAAATAAAAAATAAGATTCCGTTTTGTAAAAATCAAAACGGAATCTTATTTTAAATAAAATCTTTTTTAAAAAATATGAACAAATTTGTACCATATTGATATGCTACAAGTTTTTTGGATGTCACTTATTATTTGTTATTTGTTATCTGTTATCTATTATCTGTTATTTGTTCCCTATACACTTTCCGTATTCAAAAGTTGCATTGTGTTTTTGTCTATTATGCTGTCGAAAAATTTTGACAGTACAGCTTGAAAAATTAAGTTTGATTCATCTGCTATGGAAAATAATGTCATGCAAGCTTTTAATTTATCGCTGTCGGGAAAACTGAAAATATCAGCGACATTGGTTGTGTCGAGAGATAATAATGCCTGTGAACATTCTATTAACCTCGCGCCTAAAACTTCATGTTGTAAGTATTCTCTTGCTTCACTCAATCCTTGTATGCCGTAATGTTTTGCGGCGGGACTGAATCCCAAACCTTCGAGTTGCGGAAATATATACCACATACAGTGGTTTTTATTATTTCCATTTTTAATATTTGACAGTATATTATCATAAGTACCTTCTTGTGCCAGCAAAAAACGCTCCAAAGTTTTCATAAAACCAAACCCCTAATCTATAATCTGTAATCTATAATTATTTCTATTCCCTGTTTCCTAATTCCTAATTTTTGTTGATATGCAAATCTTATCTTATCCATAAAAACCTCACGTCAACAAAAATTGTCCTAATTCCTAATTCCTATTTCCTATTGCCTATCTAATATTATATACCATAATTTCTTATTTGTCTATACAGCAATCTTTACGCATTGACATAACAAATAACAGATGACAGATTTGTGTTGAGGATTATGAGGAGTACAAACACCGTATCGTCGTTGCAAAGCAAGGATTCCGTCGCGGCATGAGCGACAAACAAACTTCTCCGCTGAAGCCAGCGGTAAAAAGATGCCAATTCGTGGCACGAGCGAAAAAGTTTTTGCTTACTTTTACAAAAAGTAAGTGCCCATTCGCAGCAAGAGCGAACATTCAAACCACCAAAGATAATACCGCAATATTCGCAACTGCTTCTATTACAGGGACAACTCTTGGCAAAATACAAGCGTCGTGTCTTCCTGTTACACTTATTTCTGCGTTTTCTTTTGTTTTGAAATTTATTGTTTTTTGGGTCTTTGTAATAGACGGAGTGGGTTTTACTGCCGCTTTAAATAGAATCGGCATTCCTGTTGAAATACCACCCAAAATTCCGCCGTTGTTGTTGGTACGGCTTTTTATTTCGTTTTTATTATTTATATACATTTCATCATTGCATTGACTGCCTGTCATTTTTGCGGTATCAAATCCCGTGCCGAATTCCAATCCTTTTATTGCAGGAACTGCGAATATTAAGGTTGCAATAATGTTTTCAATACCGTCAAAAATTGGAGAGCCAACTCCTGCAGGAAGTCCGACAATGCAACATTCCACTATGCCGCCTATTGAATCGCCATTGCTTTTTGCTTGCTTTACTTTTTCGGTCATTTTTATACCTGCATTATCGTCAACCGTTGGGAATTTTTTGCTTTTAATTAATAATATATCATCCTTAGATATATTTACATCATCGAACGGCTTGTCTTTCACATCACTTATTGAATAAATATGTGCACCGCTGTATATTCCCTTTCGTTCGAGAATTTGTTCTGCTACTGCTCCTGCAAAAACCAAAGGAGCGGTTAATCTCCCTGAAAAATGACCGCCGCCTCGAATATCATTAAAACCGTTATACCGCACATTCCCTGAATAATCCGCATGACCGGGGCGTGCGTATTCTGACATTTTTGTATAATCTTTTGAATGTTGTCCTGTATTTTCGATTATACACGTGAGCGGTGTTCCGGTCGTATATCCGTTATAATAACCGGAAATTATCTTGGGAATATCGGGTTCTTTTCGTTGTGTAGACGATGGATCTCCAAATTTAGGCGCGCGCCTTGCCATAAACGCCATGATTTGTTCTATGTCAAGTTTTTCTCCCGCAGGAAGATTGTCGATAACAACTCCAATAGCTTCCCCATGAGATTCACCGAATATTGATATATTTATTCCACCGTTAAAAATTGATGCCACGATAAACACCCCCCCTTTGACAGATAACAACTAACAGATAACAACTAACAGATGACAGATAACAAATAACAAATAATAAATAATAAATAAAAAATAACATTATTTATATTGTAGGGGACGCGCACTGGGCGTCCCGTTGCACAAAATTTTCATGTTTTGATTGACAGACAACAGATAATAGATTTATGTTTCAACGGTACGCGCAGGGGCGCGCACCCTACAATATCAAAAATGATAAATATGTAGGGGCGGCAATCTGCCGCCCGTCCGATAAATAAAAACAGCAAAACGGTATGAAACAATAAATTTATGTGTAAATCTGCGGGCGGCAGATTACCACCCCTACATATTAACTGTTATTTGTTATTTACTTCGATTGCTCCGCAATCGTTCATTTCTACTGACCACTCCGATTGTTTCATAGAAATTGGGGTAAGATTTTTCTACTGTTTTTGCGTTGGTTAATGTTACTGAGGTTTCGCATTTTGTTGCGAGGATGGCGGCTGACATCGCTATGCGGTGGTCGTTGTAACTGTCTACAGTTCCGCCTTTTAGAAGTTCTACCCCTTTTATAATTAAACCATCCGATTGCTCGGTAACATTGCCGCCTAATTTGTTTATAACATCGCTAATTGCCGTTAAACGGTCGCTTTCTTTTATTCGCAATCTTGCCGCTCCTGTTATTTTGCTTACACCGTCACAAAATGTCGCAAGCACCGCCAAAATCGGCACTAAATCCGGAATATCCGACACATTAATTTCAAACGGTTTTAACTTGCCGTTCGGCGGTTTTATTATATGAACACCGTTTAAATATTCAACAGCAGCACCGCATTTTTGTACAATATTCAATATTTCACGGTCGCCTTGTGCCGAAGTTTCGGGCAATCCCTTTATCTTCATTTCAGAATTTATCGCCCCTGCAACGGCAAAAAATGCCGCTTGTGAAAAATCACCCTCTATTGTATAATCACAGTTTTTATATTTATCATTCGCAGAAACTACCCATTTTATTTGATTATTTTGATTGTCGTAATGTTCTGAAACTGTAATACCAAAATGCTTTAACACATTTATTGTCATGTTAACATAAGGTCGTGATTCTAATTCTCCATCAAGAATAACAGTATATTCGTTATCATTAAACTTTTTCGTTATAAGCGGTAATGCTAAAAATAATCCTGTAAAAAATTGCGAGGAAATATCGCCTTTAAGACAATATGTATTCCCCTGTAACTTACCGCTGATTATCGGCATATTATCATCTTTAAAATCGAACTTTATCTCGTTTTTGCTAAATTCTTCTATATATGGAGTTATCGGACGTGAGGGGAGTTTGCCTTTTCCGAGGAAAGTTGTTTTTACCCCTAACGCCGCACAAATCGGTAACATGAATCTATAAGTAGAACCGGATTCACCGCAATCAATAACAACTGATTCGGGTGGTGTTGCAATTCCCTGCACAATACAATAATTTTCCATGCAATCAATTTTTGCTCCCAAAGCAATCAATGCGCTTATAGTAGCTTTTATGTCGTCAGAATATATAATATTATATATATGCGACGTCCCTTTCGAAAGCGCCGCACAAATCAAAGCACGGTGAGAATAACTTTTTGAAGGCGGAACGGTTATAGTCCCCGTCATCTTATGTGGACTAAATACAACGGTCATAAAACCACCCCCCTTTTTGGATAAATTACAAATAATAAATTATAAAAATATTTATTCACTATTTACTATTACTTATTCACTGCTTTTACAAGCTATCCCCATAATCTTCGCGGAATTTTTTTGCGAGTTGTTGCGGCCAATCTCCGATAGGTTGCAATCTTCCGAAGAAAAAGCGTAAAACTCTTGGTTCTTCCGTAAATTTAAGTCCGCCGATTAAGTGACGGTTTTTATATAGCCAGCTCATACGGTCAGCTGTATATTTTACGTGTGACAACGTGAACACTCTTCTTGGAACAGCAAGTCTTGCTAATTCCATTTCAGAAAAACGTTCAGAGCCGTCGTCGTTGCGTTGTTCGCTCATTGTTCCTCTTTCCATGCAACGCACACCGCTTGCAATAAATATTGCCGCGGCCAGAGCACCTGCCGGGTATTGATCTTGCGGTATATGCACACACATATCCATAGCGTCAACATGACAACCCAAACCGCCCGGAGGGGTTACAACAGGCACGTTATTTTTCGACAATTCATTACACAAAGCTTCTACAATAAGCGGAGTTTGCCCAATTACATCCATATCCATTGTTTCTCTAAGTCCCACTGCCAAAGCTTCCATTTCACGTACAGACATTCCGCCGTAAGTTAAAAATCCTTCATACAACGGTACTAACTCACGCATTTTTAAGAATAAATCATCGTCGGAAACTAAGATGCCGCCGCCGCGAGCAGAACCGAGTTTTCTTGCAGAAAAATAAACAATATCCATTAATGAGGCAATTTCTCTTGTGATTTTGATTATATCAACGTCTGTATATTCAGGGTCGCGTTTTTTTATGAAATATAAGTTGTCACCCAACAAACTTGCATCGAAAACAAGTTTTACGCCTGCTTGACGGCAAATTTTAGAAACATCACGCATATTTTGCATTGAAACAGGTTGTCCGCCTACGAGGTTTGTTCCTGCTTCTATTCTTACAAAAGCGATTTTATCTTTTCCGAGTTCTTTTATCAATGAATTTAACTTGTCAAGGTTAATGTCGCCTTTGAACGGGTGGTCGCTTTTTATTTTAAACGCTTCGTCAATAATAATTTCTTCAACCGCACCGCCGCACAATGTTATATGTGCTTTTGTTGTTGTGAAATGGTAATTCATAATTGCGGTAGAACCGGGAGTTACTAATATTTTTGAGATGATATGTTCACAAGCGCGTCCTTGGTGGGCCGGTAAGAAATATTTCATTCCGAAAATATCTTGTAATACGTCTTCTAAACGATAAAACGTTTCAGACCCTGCATAACTGTCGTCTGCCTGCATCATTGCGGCATATTGGTTTTGGCTCATTGCATTTACACCGCTGTCTGTAAGCATATCCAAGAAAACATCACGGTTTTTCAACAAAAACGTATTATAACCTGCTCCTTCTATGCACTCCAAACGGTCTTCGATGGGAAGAAGATTTACTTTTTGTACCATGCGGACTTTATGCATTTCCAATGGGATATTTTCTCCTGATAAAAATTTTACATCTGCCATAAAATTTTACTCTCCTTATTGGGAGATTGTCCGAAAAAACGATTCGCAAAAAAAATTGATTTTTGCGAATTTTTGTTTTCGGGCACTCCCTATTTTAAATTTAAAACAAAATAACCAAAATTTATACTAAAAACTGTAATTTCCTTATATTATAATAACATTACAAAAATAACTTGTCAAGTAAAAGTTTTGGGGTGTTGTATGTACCCCCGCCGCCGGCGGGGGGCACATACGCGAAAAAAATTCATCATTAATCATTCATCACTTATCATTTTTCATTTATAAAAATTTGGTAGTTAATGATAAATGATAAATGATGAATTCTAAATTATAAATGATTCGCCGCCGCTGGGGGCACATACAAACAAAAAATTTATCATTAATCATTAATTATTCATCATTTTTCATTTATAAAAATATATATGAAAATAAATTAAAATTTGTTACAAAAAACACTTGCGGTTTTAATTATTAGTTGTTATAATGTTAACAGGCAATTTCCAAAATCTTCATTCAAGAAGGTTTTCGAAGTTCGTCTAAAGATTATCTAAAAAAACTTGGAGGAAAACAATGTATAATTTTTTCACACAAATAATGTCGGGAGATATAAGCGGAGTTGCCGATACACTCGAATCGGTAACGGAAACAATTGGCGATACAGTATCGGGAGCAGTTTCTGAAATTGCGGCATCCGGAGCAGAAGCGGTTGCAAACACTTCCGGTGTAGTTTCGGCGGCAGGAGCAGGAAACCCCGGAGGTTTAGGAGCAATGTGGGGTCAATTTGGGTTAATAGGGCTTATGATAGTGGCGTTTTATTTTATTTTGATTCGTCCGCAACGCAAAAAAGAAAAAGAAACCGCAAAAATGCGTGACAAACTTGAAGTAGGCGATATAGTCACAACAACAGGAGGAATTATCGGAATAGTCGTCAGCATAAAAGACGATTCAATAGTCATAGAAACAGGAAACGACCGCAGTAAAATAAGAATAAAAAAATGGGCAATCCAATCCAACGAAACAATACATGAAAGCGAATAAAATCAAAGATTTTATTCGCAGGACATTTTTGTTGACACGAAATTTTTATGATTACAATAAGATTCATATATCAACAAAAATGTAGGAGTTAGGAATTAAGATTCTAAGGTATCGCGAAACGCGATGATATTAAAATCCTGATTCCTAAATCCTAATTCCTAACAATTTTTGCGTTGATGTAACTATCATTTACCATAAAAATTTCGCGAAAGCAAAAATTTACCTGTTTGAATAATTTTATTAAAACAAGTAATATTCGTTCATGCTGTTGAATATCCTTATATAAATGAATTAATATAAATAATTCCAAAACATTTTTTATTTTTTCTTTATTATTTATCATTTATTATTTCCGGCTTGTCTGGGATGGGGGTAAAAGTTTTATGCTAAACAATACCAACAACGAAAAAGAAAGTAATTTGTATTTTTTGAAGCCTATACTTATCAGCATGATAGCGGGCATGGTATCTATATTTATTTTATTTATAATTTTCGCTGTTTTAATGGCATCTAATGCAATTCCTTTGTCAATAATCCACACACTAACTACAGTAGCAGGAGCGGCAGGAGGATTTATTTCAGGGTTTATTTGCGGAAAAATAATTCACCGTCAAGGAGTTTTGTTCGGAGCTGTTTGCGGAGTGTTACTTTCGCTTTTAATTGTAATTTCCGGGTTTTTTGCTTTTGGTTTTAGTATGCAAGCATATACATTCGTAAAATTTATAGCAATAATATCCGCATCCTCTATCGGCGGAATAATAGGAGTAAACACGAGATAAAACAGTGGTTAGTGGTCAGTGGTCAGATTTTATTCATATTTTATTCAAATCCATTACATGGACATAATATTAGTATCCCTTTCGTTTTACGGGAGGGATATATTTATTTAATATATCTTCCAAAATATGACAATATATTTTACAGTTAAAAGATAAACTAAAATAAAGGATTGTCCCTTTCGCAAAAAATTCGGTCGGCACGAATAAATATGTAAATACAAAAATATTTATTATTTATTATTTATTATTTTTTCCCAGCTTGTCTGGAGAAGGGAGAACAAGATTACAATGTCTGTTTTAATTGAAAAAAATGATGAAAACATGATAGCATATCTTATGGGAGATATAGACCATCATAATGCAAAAGGTATACGAGAAAAAATAGATTTAGATGCAGAAAGTTTTTCACCGTCTTTGCTTATTCTCGATTTTAAAGATGTTACTTTTATGGATTCGTCAGGGATAGGACTTGTTATGGGACGGTATAAACTCATGAAATCGTTAAACGGCACATTAAAAATAACAAACGCATCATCACACATAAAAAAAGTAATGCGCTTAGCAGGATTGGACAAGCTATCAGCAATATAGGAATTAGGAATTAGGAATTAGGATAGAACGGAGTTTTTATGATTACAATAAGATTTGCATATCAATAAAAATTAGGAATTAGTATAGAACGAAATTTTTATGATTATAATCAGAAACTTAAAAATTGGATTTGTAGGGGCGGCAATCTGCCGCCCGCGGATTATATAGAAATTAGGACAATTTTTGCTTTTACGATATATTTATGTTAAATTAATATTACATCGACGTAAAAATTAGGACAGAATGAAATCGCTGTACACACCCGCCGACGGCGGGTGTGTACTAAAAAAAGATTTTCTTGAAAGGAATATTAAAGAAAATGAAGTTAAAAGTTTTGAATGAAATGAAGTTGAGTTTTTTTAGTCATAGTGCTAATGAAGGGTTTGCGAGGGTTACGGCGTCGGCGTTTTTTGCCGAAGTTGACCCTACTGTTGAGGAAATTTCGGATGTGAAAACAGCGGTGAGTGAAGCGGTGACGAATTGTATCGTACATGGTTATCGAGATAACATCGGAAAGATAGAAATTATCGCAAGAATTTTAGAAGGAAACATTGCTTACATAAAAATAAAAGACACAGGCTGCGGAATTTCTGACATAAAAAAAGCGATGGAACCGATGTATACCACCGATACAACAAACGAAAGAGCAGGGCTGGGTTTCGCAGTAATGAGCTCTTTTATGGACTATCTAAGAGTATACTCAAAACCAGAACGCGGAACAACCGTGGTAATGAAAAAGAAATTTTTCGGAAAAGAATAAAAAATAGATTTTAGACATATAAACAACAATTTTGGGATTATTAGGAGCACAAACCCCCGAAACGCAGACGCTTGATGGAAAGCGGCAACATTCAAAATATTACCCACCGCTAAGGAGCGGCTGCGTAACACAAAACTAAGATAGAAGCACAGGGGGTTTTTAGGGGGAAAGCCTAAACGATTTTTGCTTACTTTGCATCGCTGCAAAGTAAGTGCGCTGTCGGGCGCAATCCCGACAAACTCTCTTTTCCGCTGAAGTTAGCGGTTAAAAAAATTTTACTTGCTTTTATAAAAAGCAAGTGCTCCGTCGCGGCATGAGCGACAAACTTTCCACCGCTGAAGCCAGCGGTAAAAAAAGGATTTTCTTATGTATAAACCTGTGAATGGCGAAAATTGCTGCCGTAGTGATATAATTGAACAAAACTTAGGGTTGGTACATTCCTGTGCAGGACGTTTCAGAGGACGCGGGATAGAATATGACGACCTTTTTTCCGCAGGTTGTGTTGGACTTGTAAAAGCAATTGATGCGTTCGACAATGACAGAGGAGTAAAACTTTCAACATATGCAGTGCCTGTTATTTTGGGAGAAATACGGCGGCTGTTTCGTGATGGCGGCACTGTAAAAGTATCACGCAGTCTAAAAGAACTGTCGATGAAATCTTCACGGGAAAGAGCAAATTTTACCGCAATTAATTCGAGAGAGCCTACAATATCCGAACTTGCCGAAATTTTGCAAGTGTCACAAGAAGAAGCGGCGGAGGCAATATCTGTAAGTTCTCCTTTAATATCTTTAACAGAAGATGAAGAAAACGGCGGCGGACAACTCGATATAAAAGTTGAAGCTCCGGAAGAAGCCATAAGTGAATTTTTATCTTTACAACAAGTTATAGAGCAACTGGAATTACAAGACAGGCGTCTTATTAATTTACGATATTTTCAAGAAAAAACACAAACCGAAACAGCAAAAATTCTAAACATGACACAAGTACAAGTTTCACGCCGCGAAAAGAAAATTTTGTTAATGTTAAGAAAATTATTATTATAAATGTTAATAAAAAATTTAAAAATAAAAGTATTGACAAGTTAATGTCTTTAATATATAATGAATAATCAGTGAATTAAATAGACTTCTTAGGATTTTATTATTTTCGCTGGTGTAGCTCAGTTGGTAGAGCAGCTGATTTGTAATCAGCAGGTCGGGGGTTCAAATCCGTCCACCAGCTCCAAAAAATGCCCTTACGGGCAATGAAAAATGAAAAGTGAAGAATGAAGAATGAAAAATAGATACCACTAAAGTATATAACAGGCATTTTTTGTATTTTTCATTTTTCATTTTTCATTTTTCATTCTTCATTTATAGGAATTTACGATGATGAAAGAAAATATATCAATAAGCTTTTTTCGGATGTTATCCGCGAAAAGCCATTTTTTTACGCAACTTACGTATTTTCGCTTGTTAGATAAACATAATATAGCGAAAGGAGCAATTTATAATGTTCCTTGCAAAATGGTTATGGAAAAATTTAAAGGGTAGTCGAGTTAAATACATATTTTCATTAATACTTGCGGCAGTGCTTCCTGCGAGTATTATTATCACACCTGCATATACTGCGTATGTGGTAGATAATGCCATTGTAGGAAAAATTAACGAATCAGGGGAAACTGTTCGTAACCTTGAACTTTTGTTGCCGTATTTGTTGTTTGTTATTGTTTATGCACTGTTTTTACAAGTTGTTTTTTATGCAATGTTTATGCTGACCGAAAAAAGTTCGCAGCATATATTGGTCAATATTCGAGCTCATCTTTACCGCAATATGCACCAGCAAGACAATTCGTTTTGGAACAATATTAAAATCGGCGAAGTAATGACTCGTTTCACAGGCGATTTGGAAGCGATCCGCCATGCGACGGCATGGATTGTTCGTTCTGCTATCGACTCTCTTGTGTTGTTTCTGGTATCGGTAATATATCTTTTTACCATTGATTGGATTTTAACATTAATAATGGTAGCTATCTCGCCTTTGATGATAGTAATTACCCGTGCTATAAAAAAGAACGTACGCCCGCGTTTTGCGGAAGCAAGGGCGAAATTAGAAACATTAAGCGGACGTGTAAACGAAAACATCGCAGGTGTACGCACAGTAAAATCTTTCGCGCGTAAAGAACATGAAATGGACGTTTTTGACCGCAATAATGCCGAATTTAAAGAAACCACAACAAATGCAGTACGTGCATGGTTAAGGTATTTCCCCGCACTCGAGGGTATTGCACATTCATTCACCGTGATCGTATTGGTGATTGGTGGAATTTTCGTTATCAACGGAAGAATCACCATAGGAGAATATAGTGCATTTACCACACTTTCATGGGCAATCGCAAACCCTGTGCGAATTGCAGGAAGAATTTTAAACGACCTACAGCGTTTTATAACAAGCGCACAAAAAGTCATTGAACTTTATTACGCCCATCCTATCATAAAAGACTTGCATGACAGTATAGAATTAAACGAAAAATTATCGGGGTATGTTGAATATAAAAACGTGACTTTGCGTTTTGACCACAAAACTATATTGGACAATGTAAGTTTTACAGTAAAACAGGGCGAAACGGTGGTAATAATGGGCAGCACAGGCTCGGGAAAAACCACTTTGATTAATATGCTATTGCGTTTTTATGATGCGGACGAGGGCGAAATTTGCATTGACGGTATAAATATTAAAAAAATCAAGATGAAAGATTTGAGAAAAAACATAGGCGTCGCCACACAGGAAGTATTTTTGTTTTCGGACACAGTAGACAGTAATATCGCATATTCAAATTCATCAATGCCGGAAGAAAACGCAAGAAGATACGCAGAATTAGCAGAAGCCGATTTTGCCATGAAACTCACCGAGGGAATGGCGACAGTTGTCGGCGAACGCGGAACAGGACTTTCCGGCGGACAAAAGCAACGTCTTTCTTTGGCGCGGGCATTTGCCGCACAACCTGCTATTTTAATATTAGACGACACAACTTCGGCATTAGACCTTGAAACAGAACAACGTGTCCGTCAAAATTTGGATAAACTCGATTTTTGCTGTACAAAAATTATTGTAGCACAACGTGTTTCGACAGCACAAACCGCCGACCGTATTATTATCTTAGAAAACGGTAAAATAGCAGAAACAGGAACACATCACGAACTTATACACAATCAAGGCTATTATTATGAAATCTACAAATTACAAAATAACCTATAGACGATTGCGAAACGCAATCGAAGTGACCAGTGGTCAGTGGTCAGAATTCACAAAATCAAATTTACACTAAAATATAAAAGTGGTGTTTAAAGTGGCTCGTAATAAGTTTGATATTGACGAATCTATGGATTCTCCTTTTAATTTTAATCATCTTTTTAAAACAGGCAAATACTTGAAAAAACACCTTAAAGAAATGATTATTGCATTTTTAATCGGTGTTGCAGGGATGGTATTGGCTTTATTAGTTCCGCAATTTATTAAATATGCAGTAGATAATTTAATGGTGCCCGGCAGTGATAAATATTTTGAATTGATTATTATTGGTGTTATTGTTACTGTTTTACTTGCGGCGTCGATAGCATTATTCCGTTACAGAGAACTTGCAATGAACCGCATGGGCAACGAAATAATCCACGATATTCGCCGTGATTTGTTTGTGCATTTGCAAAAACTTTCGTTTCAATATTATGACAGCCGCCCGAACGGTAAAATTTTAGTGCGGGTAATTAATTATGTAAACAATGTATCTGAAGTTTTATCCAACGGAATTTTAAATTTGATTTTAGAGATTATAAATTTAATATTTATGTTGATATTTATGTTGATAACTTCATGGGAATTGACGTTATTAGCACTTGCGGGTATTCCGATAATTATAACCGTGATTTTAATTTTCAAGCCAATTCAAAGAAAAGGCTGGCAAAGTCACAGTAATAAACAATCCAATATGACGGCATATTTAAGCGAAAGTTTGGACGGCATAAAAATAACACAAGCGTTCACAAGAGAAGAAGAAAACGCCGCAATTTACGATAAATTAAACGAAATGACCCGTGACAAATGGGTTGAAGTGCAATCAGCGACGGCGGCGGTTTGGGTATCGGTAGACATGGTGAACCGTGTTACAGGAACGTTAATATATGTAGGCGGCGCGTTGTGGTTTGCTCCTGCAGTTTCGTTCGGAACTATTTTAGCTATGGCAGGATATGCGAGCCGTTTTTGGCAACCGATCTTAAACCTTTCCAATTTGTATAACAGTTTTATTACCGCAGTAGCTTATTTAGAAAGAATTTTTGAAACAATGAACGAACCTGTGTCGGTAGATGATAAAGAAAACGCATATGATTTGCCGGCAATCACAGGAGAAGTCAAATTCGATAACGTAACTTTTGCATATGAAAAACAAATTAATATATTGGAAAATGTTAACTTCACCGTTTCTCCGGGGCAAAATATAGCTTTAGTAGGCCCTACCGGAGCGGGAAAAACAACGGTAGTAAACTTAATTTCACGTTTTTATGATTTGAGCGGAGGAGCGGTACTCATTGACGGACATAATATAGCAGATGTCACATTGCAATCTTTGCGTTCTCAAATGGGAATAATGATGCAGGACAGCTTTATATTTTCCGGAACTATACTGGATAACATAAGATACGGAAAACTTGACGCAACTTTTGAAGATGTAGTAGCGGCGGCAAAAACCGTATATGCCCATGATTATATTATGGGGCAGGAAAAAGGATATGATACTGAAATAGGCGAACGCGGCGGCGGATTAAGCGCCGGAGAAAAGCAGTTAATTTCCTTTGCGCGGACTTTAATTTCTGACCCGAAAATATTAATATTAGATGAAGCAACTTCATCTATTGACATAAAAACCGAAAAGCTCTTGCAAAAAGGCTTGCAAGAGCTGTTAAAAGGCAGAACATCTTTTATAGTTGCACACAGGCTTTCAACAATCCAACACTGCGATAAAATTATGTACATATCAGAAAAAGGAATAGCAGAAAGTGGTACACATCAAGAATTACTTAAACTTAAAGGGAAATATTACGATTTGTATAGTGCTCAGAAGCCAGTTACAGTAGAAGTGTAAAATATTTATTGTAATTTTAATAATATATGATATAATATTTATTAGGTATTAGGAGTTAGGAGTTAGGACAATTTTTGTTGAAACGAAATTTTCATAAATACAACGAAATTCACATATCAACAAAAATTAGGAATTAGGAGTAATGGATTATATTTTACTCGTGCATACGCACGTTGTTTATGATATAATAAAATTATAACCCACTCGTTCGTATATGCGTACTCATTTATGCCATAAAGGAGTATAAAAACATTTGCAATAATGAAAGGAATTAAAATTATGGAATATGCACGTCAAACTGTAGATAGTAATATTTTAAAAGGAATTTTAAATATTCCACCCACTTTGTACAACAAAAAAGTGGAAGTAATTATTTTACCTATAGAAGATACTACAAAAGAACAATTTATTCATGCAAATAAACGTCAAATTGGTTTTTGGGATGGGCCTGAAATACCGGATAGTTTTTTTGAACCCTTGCCGGAAGAGGAGTTGCAAGCATGGGGACTGTAGGTTATCTTTTAGATACTTGTGCTTTTTTGTGGTCAATTCAAAAAGATGTCAAACTTGGAAGTAAAGCCAATGATATTGTTAAAAATTGTGAAACCCCTTTATATTTATCTGCAATAAGCGCATATGAAATAGCATATAAACATCGTATAGGCAAACTTCCTGAATATGGTGAAATATCAAATAATTATTTCAATTTTATACAAAAATTAAATGTTATGGAATTGCCTATAAATACGCACCATACTTATTTTGCCGGAAAATTAGAATGGTCGCATCGTGACCCATTTGACAGATTATTAGCGGCACAAGCGAGCATCGAAAATTTAGTTCTTATCACAAACGACTCTGCGTTTGATACACTTCCATGGGTAAAAACATTATGGTAATAACACAAATCCCCGCCGTTGGCGGGGATTTGTGTTATTCATTCTATTATATTAACCGTTAATTTTTCGACGTCAATAATGTTTCCCCATGCTGATGATACGCCTATTTTCCCGGAAATAGCTTTTTCGGCAGGATATGCGTTGAATTCATATTTATATCCGTTTTCTTCGCTGTAAAACTTCACTTCACCGTTTATGATTACTGCTTGAAATTCTTTTGCTATTATCCATGAAACATCGACAAATTCATTGATTGGAATACCGCCGTCTTTATTTCGGGCGATAATTTCTGTGCCGTACACAGGGTCATAAATTCTAATTATAGCATCACCGACATCACCACGATTTATAACCACCGCTCCTTTATTCATAAGTAACCGAAGATAGGAGTTGTTAATTTTCGCTTTCAAATCTATTCTCATCAAACCGCCGTATTCTTCTGATGTTTCCATAAATCTTGTTTCCTCATCGGATTGTATAGAAAGAATGGTGTTTGTGATTTTGTGGAATATTTTAACAGAATTATCATATACTTCATTTTCAGTCATGGTTGATAAATCAATTTCGTGAGTTTCTTTTATTTTGTATTTTGCTTCTAATTCTTCAACTGACGGATATTTCGGTTGCAATGCTTCCACGGCGTTTTTTAAGTTTTCGTTAGCTTGTTCATCTTCGGGCAACGGTTCGTCACTTATTGTTTCGAGAAAATTTTCCAATTCAAAACCATAATCGCTGTCTGTTGTTAAAACTATAACTAAATCTTTCCCGGGGACTGTAAAAATACGCTGTCCCATGAAACCATCCATACGAAGAATATCATCATCATGCACCCAGAACAAATACCCATAATCTAACGGTTCAAAATCGTTTAGTGTGCGTACTTTCGACAACCATTCTGCGGAAACATAACGGTTGCCTTCCAATTCGCCGTTATTTAAAATCAAACGTCCGAATCGCATCATATCAAAAGCAGTTATGTTGATACCCGAGCCGCCTGTATTTGCACCGCTTGCATCAGTTCCCCAATCAATAGAAGTTATGCCGAGGGGGTCAAATATCTTTTCTTTACCGTATTGATATAAAGTTTTTCCGGTAGCTTTGAAGAAAATATGGGATAACAATAACGGCCCTGCTTCGTTATATGAATAACCGGCTCCCGGTTTAATAGCGGTTGGATGCAAAAACAAATATTCTGCCAAAGCATCAGGAGCTTTTTCGTCGCCTACATCATAAACGTAATCCCACACCATTTCATCGTTATTATACCCTGCGGTCATTGAAAGCAAATGTTCTATTGTCATATCTTTTTTGTAAGCTAAATTTTCCGGTATTTCGGTATTAGGGAAAAAGTCGGTTACTTTCTGGTCAACGCCTTTAATTAACCCTGCATCTATCGCGTTTCCGACAATGGTCGAAGTGAAAGATTTCGTGCAGGAAAATATCGGAACGGCTGTATCCGCACTGCTGTTGTTAAAATATTCCTCAAACACTATGTAATCATTGCGTAAAATTAATAAACTTGTTACTTTTGCATTTTGTGCATGAATCCCGTCCAAAATTTTCGTAATTTCGTTAGGGTCAATGCCTTGTTCCGCAAGAGTGGAGCGTTCAAATTCCTTGATATTTACAGGGTTACGTGAATCACCGCAAGACGTCAAGTTGAAAAGTAACGCCGCGATAACGGTAATAACAATAAAAATTGATAAAATTTTTTTCATGAAAACTCCTTTTTTTTATATTAATTCATCTTATTCACTATTAACTATTAACTAACTCCTAATTCCTAATTTTTGTTGATATACAAATTTTGTTTTATCCATAAAAAATTCGTGACAACAAAAATTGTTTGTTGATATACAAATCTTGTTTTATCCATAAAAAATTCGTGACAACAAAAATTATCTTATATACTCTGCGGGCGGCAGATTGCCGCCCCTACAAATCCAATTTTTAATTTCCAAATTTTAGTTAATTATGTTAAATTAATCTATTCACTATTTCCTAATTCCTAACTCCTGTAAATGACTCAAGCATTTACTGCGTATGTTTGTTGCATTTCTTGTAAAAACTCTTCAACCTCTTTATCAACGGTACTGTTTTTTAATTTACTTATATCGTATTCGCTTTTGCCTTTTTTATGTAAATTTGTTATCCTCTCTCTTAATTTATCTTCATATGTAATAATTTCATTGTTATCTTTGTTTTCTATTTGTTCGTTTTCTACATTTTTATTGCTTTTATATGAATCCATTAATTTAATTAATATTCTTTCGGCAAAATACGATGCTTCAATTTCCATAATATTATCTTCTTCACTATGTTCCGCATTAAATTCTTTCAAATTACGTTCAAGCCTATCATCAAACGACATATGTAAAATAAGATGCCCTATTTCATGAGCAATGATGATATGGGCATCTATTTGATCTGTTTGCGATGAATATTTTATTTCTGCACCTTGTTGATTCGGGCAACATTGACCTTTCCAAGTTTCTGTGTTTTTTTTATCAGGAGGAGGCATTTTAATTATATTTATCTTTTTAAATATTCTCTCGGATTCAAATTTTAAAATAGCCAATTCCACTTCGTTTGGTTCAATTGTTCGTATTTTATTTTCTTTATTATTTGTTGTTCCCGTTATTTTTTCAATTTCTTTATTTAATTCTTTATATTTTTTGTTTCGTTTTATTTTTTCTATCTTTTCATTTGCCTTTTTGTCAATTTCTCTTATTGTATTATTTATTGCATTATATTTTTCATTTATAATATCTGTAAGACTTTCAAGTTCTTTATGAAAATATTTATAATCTTTTTTCTCCAAGTAACTTTCTGCTGTTCGAATCAAAACATCAAGATGTGTTTCAAAATTAAATACGTTCAACCCAACTATTCCGTCTATATATTCTTTTTTATTCATATTATGCCCCAATCTTTTTGTACTTCTTTATATTAGACTTCTTATATATATTCATTTACATAACTATACTTACAAGCGATTTGTCTCCATTTCCTGGAAACATAGGATCTTTTTGTTTCTTCCCATCTTTCGTTATCTATTTTGATATTTTTTCCATCCAAATTATTATCACATGGGGTATACCTAACTCCGGCAAAACACATATAACTATTGAGAAAATCCATTTTTATTTTTGGATTTATAATTTTTTTATCGTCTTTGCATACAACATTTTTATCTAAAAATTTTTCAATATCTCTTTCATCTTTACAAAGTTCAAGAGCATATATATGTTTATATCTAAGATCTGCAATATCATACTCTTCATTGTTAATTTTAATTTTTACACTTTGATTCTCACTTGCAGAATTCAGATTACTCATTCAACATTACCAGCTTTCAATTATTTTATTTATTCGACATTTTAAGCGACATCCAAAAACCTATGTCGTTTTTAATATATAACCTCAATTTGTCAAACATGAACAAAATATAGCCCACACATTGCCCTGCCTTGGACAATATGTGACCTATTTCATGTATATTTACAATACCACTATACTATATGTATTATGTCCGTGTCAAGCAAATGTTTTATACTTTGCGTATTGTGCCAATCGGTTTTATTATACTATATGTAATATATCAAGCGGAATATGTTCCTGATTCCTATATTATCTCGCGGGCGGCAGATTGCCGCCCCTACAAATCCAATTTTTATTTCCAGATTTTAGTTAATTATGTTAAATTAATCTATTCACTATCCTCTGTTTCCCATTCCCCTAATGCCTAACTCCTAACTCCTAATTTTTGCGTCGATGCAATTATAATTTAACACAAAAATTTCGCAAAAGCAAAAATTGTCCTAATTCCTAACTCCTAACTCCTAATTCCTAACTCCTAATTCCTAATTTTTGTTGTTGTACAAATTTCAATTTATAAAATAAATTTTCGTGTCAACAAAAATTGTCCTAATTCCTAACTCCTGTAAATGCCTCGGGCATTTACTGCTGCATATCCATAAATTGCTGTTGCATCCATGCGCTCTGTTGCGACATTCTCGCAAGATATGTTTCGAGTGCGGCAAATTGTCTGTAATAACGCGCTTCTTCTCTTGCTAACGAACGTTGCAAGTTTTCGATTGCTTTTTCTGTTTCTATAATTCGTCTGTATAAATCGTTGTTTTGCTCTGTCGCAGAATCTGCCAAACCTGCTCTTTCGATTAATGCCCCTCTATATACTCTCCCGGGGATTGTGCTTTGGTTTAACGTAGAGGCATATTTATCGACGACTGCTTTAACTTTGGGCATCGCTCCGTTTGTTCCAATAAATATTTCTTCTACACCGTCGGGGTCGCTTTCTAACGCTAATCTCAATCTTTCTTCATTAATCATAATTTTACCGCTATCGTTATAATCACGAGATGTTGTAATGCCGATTTCAACCATTTGCGGATTCGAGAATATAAACCTCATTTCGTTTGCTAACGAAAGGAGCATGGGGTCGCTAAACAACAAGCCTTGTTTTGCTTTATCTTCCCATTCTTTTATTTGGTTTTCGGTCATTTCCTTTTTTTGTTCATCAGTAAGCGGTTGGAAGTTCCTGTTCGGTCTTGTTTTTACATCTTTGTTGACTGTCGCCATGATGTCGTTGTAAGCTTCTATCATTTCTTTTATGTTTGCAACGACATTGTCTGCGTTTGATTTTGATTGGAAAACTATGGGCACGCCCGGTTCAAATGTAACTTCCGGATTCAATGTTATATTCAATCCGTCTATTGAAAATTGATTCGAATTCCGTTTGACAACTTGTTCTTGACCAGTTCCGTATCTAATAAGAATTTCGGCATCTGTTCCTGTGTTTATTGTGTACACATTTCCGTCGTTTATATTTTGAATGTCCGCTTCTCTCATTGCAATTTCTGTTTCTCTTATCGCAATTTCTGCCTCTCTGTCGGCAATTTTTGCCAATAAAGGACTTGCTTCAGCGTTTTTATCCGCCAATTCTTGTTTCAATGCCGCTAAATCAGAATCAAACAATGCCGCTAAATCTGCCTCCAAATCTGCTAATACATCTGGGTTTGCCGCTAAATCAGCTTGTTTTGCGAGCAAGTCTGCCGGAGCTGCTGTTAATTTGTTTAATTCATCTTGTTTAGAGGTTATTTCATCTTGTAAAGCCGTTAATTCTTCTTGTTTTGCAACAAGTTCGGCTTCTTTATCGGGGTCTGCATCCCATGCGGCAGGGTCTGACGTTTTTTCAAGTTCTAAAGCTTGTATTTCTAAATCTAAATCGGTTTCTTCATCTTCTAAATCGGTAATTTCTTGTGTTAAATCAGCTATTACAGTAAGGTAATTCGGATCGTTTACTATCGCTTCCAAATCGGCAATTTCTTGTTCTAAAGTCGTAATAACATTAATTTTTTCTTTTAATTCGGCTACGTCATCTAAGCGATCTTGTAAAGCTATTTCGTCCGATGAAAATACATTCAAATCAAGCAACTCGGCTTCTTTTTCATCTAATTCGTCTTGTTTGTCAATAAGCGCTGTATTTAAAGCATCTATTTCATCTTGTTTTTCATCTAATTCTGCTTGTTTTTCCGCGACTTTTGCTTCTTGTTCCGCGATTTCTGCTAATTTATCCGCTAATTCTTCTTGTTTTGCAATAAGTGCAAGCTCTTTGCTTGGGTCTGCATCCCATGCAGTCGGGTCTGCTAATTTTTCATCTTCTAAATCTTGTACTTCAATTTCTAAAGCATCTTTTTCTATTTCTAAATTTACTAATTGACCTGTTAATATGCCCAAATCACTTGTTAAAGTGCCTAATTCCCCCGTTGAAACGGTTATTTGATCGGGTATAGTGGTATTTATTTCTTCTGTCAACTTAGTGATTGCTTCATTCAAAGCTTCTATGTCCGCCATTTTTTTATTCAAGTTTTCTATTTCGGCTATTTTATCTTTTAGAGCATCTATCCCCAAAGCATCTATATCAGCTTGAATATCATCTATTTCAAGTTGATATTCATCTATTTCAAGCTGTAGCTCATCAATTCTTGCTTGCAGTGCGGTTCGGTCAGCACCATCGCTTATACCGAACAACATACTCACAAAATTACCGCTTATATCGTTAAGCTCCACTTTTCCGTTTTCGCCTTGTTCTGAGGCTGTAACATTAAATTTCCCTGTGGTTGGCATATATGAAACTTTTAATCCTGTATTCGCTCTGTTTATTTGGTCAATCGCCCCCGAAAGCGTAGTGTTTTCGCTGATAATGACATCTTTACCGTTAATGTTCAATTTATATCCTTGAACTGTTTGTATAACACCTTGGGTGTTTTTTACAGGCTCGCCTTTTTCATCGAGCAATGTGATTGTTTGTGATTGTAATGTTGTAATGCTTGAAAGCGGTTGGTTTAAACTTAATCTGTTAGACGCGCCTACTTCCATTCCGAATATGCCTTTATCGCCGACTACATCGGAATCCGCTCTTACTATAGTAAGAGTAGATGTAGTGTCCGGTACAATAAGCCCTGTTCCGGTTTCTCGTCTTACTGTAGAAAACGACATTGCTCCGTTATCATTTTCAACTAAAATTCTGTTTTGCCCAAAAACTTTGTCCATTTCCTGTTGAAATAAGTCTACATATTCATCAATATCAGTGCCGTCATATTTCGGCAAATATACACTTCTTGTCGCACCGTTTAAGTTAAAGTTAATAAATCTTTCGTCTTCTCCCATTTTTTTAATAGTTAAGTCAACAACAAGTCTGTCTACGTCAGTTCTTCCTTGAATATGAAATCTTACAACACCGTCTGCGCCTGTTCTTTGAACTGATGTAAGATTTAGTGAAGAAAGTATTGTTCCTGTTCCGCTGTCTATTGAAACACTTCCGTTTGTATTTATTGTTCCGTCCGGGTTTTTTACTTTCAAGAAAAAGTGTGTTGAAGAATCCTCATCAAATCCGATAACACTGGAAAGCATAGCTCCGCTGTCCCCTTTAAGATTAGTAGTGTCAAGCAATCTTTGGAATTCTGCTTTTACCGCATCGTTGTCACTTCCCGAAAAGTTTTCATCGAATTTCAAGGCATATTCTTCTCCGCCATATATTATATATACTGTTTCGCCCGCGGCATTATTAACAACTTTTTCAAATTCAATTTCGCTTGTTACTATTTTGTCTGGTGAAGGATTTTTTGTGGTCATGAAATTCGCTGTTGTGGCATATGAAACAATGTCGGTTATCGACATATTCGCCGCTCCTGCACTTCCTGTTACAGTAACCGCTCCTGCATTCGCCCCCGTTGCAACAACAGAATTTATATTATAAAAAGCTCTTGACAAAGCGTTAGTATTAGAAGTAAACGATAAAAACCTATTATTGAAATTTATCATTTTATTTGTAATATTACGAAAAGCATCTATTCTCCAAGCTGTAAGCTGTCTTGCTTGTAATTGTTTCGCAATCCGCGCATGAATATGTGCGGTCATTCCTTTAACTATCGCATCTGTATCCATTCCGCTTGCTAAACCGCTAATCCCTCTGTTAGTGCTCCCGGAGATAGAATTGTATGTATTTATCATGAAAAAATCTTCCTTCCAAAACAAATAATAAATAATAAATAATAAATAATAAATATATAAAAACATTTATTATTTGTAATTTGTTATTTATTATTTAAATTAAATTGTACCAAAAATACCCTTTACTTATATATCGGCTTGTGTTATAATAAGTTTATAACTCATTTGTACATTCGTACTCACTTATGTTATAATAAGTTTATAACTCATTTGTACATTCGTACTCACTTGTGTTATAATAAGTTTATCTAAAAATCATATGAAGTAAAATATAAAACAAAAACTGTCAACAACAATTATAACATATTAGATAGCAACTGTCAATTGTTAATTACCAATCGTTAATTGTTAATTGTCAATCGTTAATTATTAATTGTTATTTGTTAGTTGTTAGTTGTTATTTGTTATCGGGGGTATATAAAATGGCTGATGCTATTGTATTAACAAATCAAAAAGGCGGTGTGGGTAAAACTACAACTGCCGGAGTATTAATTTGCGGTCTTAATGACAGAGGGAAAAAGGTTTTGGGTATTGATTTAGACCCTCAGGGAAGTTTAGGATTCAGCTTGGGGATTGATATTGAAAACGGATATTCCGTACATGATATATTAAGCAAGCGTGTTACGGCACAGGAGGCCATACGAAAATCCGATTTTGGAGATATTATCCCATCGAATATTTTATTGAGCGGGGCAGAACTTGAATTTTCCCGCCCCGGACGTGAATATTTGCTAAGAGATGCGATTGCTCCTATAAAAGATAATTATGATTATATAATCATAGACACTCCGCCTGCGCTTAATATTTTAACAACAAACGCATATACTCTGGCGAACAAATTGTTAATTCCCATGCTTTCTGACATTCTAAGTTTGTTGGGGATTAGTCAATTAAAAGAAACCATCGACACTGTGAAAAAGTTTTACAATCCCAATTTGGAGATTTTAGGAATTTTACTGACAAAACATAATAAGCGTTTTAATCTTTCCCGTGATGTGGAAGAAATGGCAAACAAAATTGCCGAACAACTTGGTACTGTTGTTTTGAACACAAAAATACGTAACAGTGTTGTAATAGCAGAAGCTCCTGCTCATGGCGAAAGTGTTTTATCATACGCTCCCAAAGCAAAAGCAACAGGGGATTATTTAGAGTTACTCGAAAGCATAATAAGTGAGGGAATGATTTAAAATGCCAAAAAAAAATAACAAAACAGCTCATGTATTAAAACTTCTGACAAACCCCGGGGATACTGTAGCAGAAGATGTAAAACAAGAACCGCCCATTGGAGCAAAACCGCAAGAACCGCCAAAACCGCAAGAATCTTCCGAAGAAATAAAATTAAAACCGGAAAAATCTGTTTTATCACAAGAGCAATTATCTTCACTCGTCAAAGACGAACTCGAAAAAGATTTTAACGGTGATGACGCAAAGCCCGAATCTAATAACATAACATCTGTTCTGCAAGATGATGCAAAGCCCGAATCATCTAATGCTCAAAATATCACAGAATCTGAACTGTCAAATATTTCAACCGATATGCCAAAAGATTTTGACATAAAATTACCCGAACCGAAATCTGTCGATGAACCCGCAAAATCTGTTGAAGAAAAAGTTCAGCCGTCAAATCTTGTTCCTGTTGAGGAAAAAAATCAACCGTCAAATCCTGCTCCTGTTGAAGAAAAAGTTCAACTGCCAAAACCCGCTCATGTTGAAGAAAAAGTTCAACTGCCAAATCCTGTTCCTATTGAAGATGTTACGGCACTGAATGATGTACAAGAATCTATACCCGATGATGTACAATTAGCATCCAAACCCGATAATGTACAATTAAGAACCAAGCCCGATAATGTAAAATTAGAATCCAAACCCGATGATATGTCGTTGCCAAATATGGACAAGCCTTCTTTTGATGCGGAAAAACAACCTTTAAAAGTTGATGATTCCGAAACAGAACAAATAAACAAATCGCCTTTGATTGTAGAACCGCAAGTCGATGATATTGACCCGAAAATTGATGTTACCAAACAATCTGAAGATGATTATTATACCCCAAAACAAATTGATGTTCCTGCATCTGAAATTATAAACCCTGCGCTTATGCCAATAAACATAATGGAAGAACTTGTCAAAGTAAAAGTGTATCAATATGTGACCAAACTCGGCGGCTGTACCTGTCAAAATTGCTTGATTGATGTTATTGCGATAACATTAAATTCTTTAATGCCGAAATACACCGTTTCTCACAAAGGTAAAATAATATCAAAATTGCTGTCATACGAAATTCAATACGCAACTGATATTATGACAGCAATGACAAAAGCGTTTGTTATAGTAAATGAATCTCCAAGGCACGGGGAAGGCAACTAACAGGTGACAACTAACAAATAACGGATAACAAATTTTTTGTTGTTTAAAAACAAATGATTGCAAAAAATCAACTTTGTTGAATTTTTGCAATCATTTTATAATTATAATATTTATTGTGTTTCTGTTTCCGGATTTTCATCGCAGTTAATGAACATATCTTCGGTGGTTTGTTGAGCTAATTTTAACTTTTCTTTTAAGACTGTAAGTGCAGATGTTGTCCCTTTTAACGCGTTAGCAGTTTCTTCCAAAACAGAAGTGGTTGTTTCCAAAACTTCTACAGTAGTAGCCATTCGCCCTGACAAATGGTAATACATTGATTTATAATCTGGCATAGTGTTCCCCCGTGAAAAAAATAAAAAGTGAAGAATGAAAAAAGATGTCGCTAATTAAAAAAATGAAAAATGAAGAATGAAAAGTGAAAAAGGAAAAATACAAAAAATGCCCACTATATATCTTAGTAACATCTATTTTTAATTTTTCATTCTTCATTTTTCATTTTTCATTGCCCGTAAGGGCATTTTTTGGCGGAGGGTAAGAGATTCGAACTCTTGTGGGCTCGCACCCAAACGGTTTTCAAGACCGCCGCGTTATGACCACTTCGCTAACCCTCCGTATATTACAGTGATCAGTGGTCAGTGACCAGTGATCAGATTCCAAAATATATAGTGTTTTTGCACATTCTATAGTTTAGTGTAAATTTACTTCAATAAATTCTGACCACTGACCATTGGTCGCTGACCACTCCGATTGCTTCGCAATCGTTTATTACAATACCAATAATATCACACTGTTTTTAATATGTCAATAGAATTTTTTTCAAATATTATGGGTTGCCTGAAAAGTCGATTTTCAATACCCCTTTATAAAAAATCAATTGCGAAATATAAAATAAATGTCGAATTGTTTACAAAAATCAACATATTTGTATATTTGTACAAGCAATCTTTGTTAATTTTTGTGCAATTTGCTAAATCATAATAAACTGCGTAAAAATTATTATTGACAACGAATTTATAATATGTTATGATAAAGACACAAAGGGTAATAACACTTTAACGGTTATGCCCATTTATGAAGATAAAAATTAAAAATAACCGTTATCTTTCGATGGGATGAACGGTTATTTTTTGTAAATATACAATGAATTTGTCGAAAAAGTTTTTTATTTATTATTTATCATCTGTTATCTGTCATCTGTTATTTGTTATTTGTTACCTATTCACCATTACTTATTCACTCCCAAATTGTGTATTGTTACAAAATTTCATATATTTGCATTTTTTTTGTTTATATACTGGTAAACAGCGGACGAGTCTGTTATAATGTAAGGAATAATATAAAACTTAGAAAAATGGAGGAATTTATCTTGGGTCAAAAATATGTATACGCCTTTAGTGAAGGCAATGGTAAAATGCGTGAATTATTGGGTGGTAAAGGGGCAAACCTTGCTGAAATGACAGGTTTGGGAATGCCTGTACCCGACGGTTTTGTTGTTACAACAGAAGCTTGTACACGTTATTATGATGACGGACAAAAAATATCTGATGAAATTCAAAAAGAAATATTTGAATCTATTACTGCGTTAGAAAAAAAAGTAGGGAAAACTTTTGGAGACCCTTCAAATCCGCTTTTGGTTTCAGTGCGTTCAGGCTCTCGTGCATCAATGCCCGGAATGATGGACACTATCTTGAATTTGGGGCTTAATGATGAAGTTGTAAAAGGATTTGCGGAAAAAACAGGTAATCCTCGTTTTGTATATGATTCATACCGCCGTTTTATTCAAATGTATTCTGATGTTGTTATGGAAGTCGGAAAAGAATATTTTGAAAAATTAATCAGTGAAATGAAAGATAAAAAAGGTGTAGAGCTTGATACAGAACTTACTGCTGATGATTTAAAAGAACTTGCGGAACAATTCAAAGCAGAATATAAAGCAAAAATCGGTAAAGACTTCCCGACAGACCCGAAAGAACAACTTATGGGTGCGATAATTGCCGTTTTCCGTTCATGGGATAACCCTCGTGCGGTTTATTACAGAAGAATGAACGACATACCTTCATCATGGGGAACAGCTGTCAATATCCAAATGATGGTATTCGGAAACTTGGGCGATACTTCAGGTACAGGTGTTGCGTTCTCTCGTGACCCTGCTACCGGTGAAAATAAATTATACGGCGAATTTTTGATGAATGCACAAGGTGAAGACGTTGTTGCAGGAATCAGAACTCCGTTGCCGATTGATGAACTCAAAAATGATATGCCGGAAATTTACACACAATTTGCGGAAACAGCGAAAAAACTCGAAAAACATTATAAAGATATGCAAGACATGGAATTTACTATTGAAGATAGAAAATTGTATATGCTCCAAACCCGTAACGGTAAACGTACTGCAGCGGCGGCATTAAAAGTTGCTTGTGACCTCGTAGAAGAAGGCATGATTGACGAAAAAGCGGCAGTTTCTATGGTTGACCCGAAACAACTTGACGCACTACTTCATCCGCAATTTGATGTTAAAGCATTAAAAGCGGCTACTCCAATCGGTTCTGCTTTGGCGGCATCACCGGGCGCGGCTTGCGGTCAAGTGGCATTTTCTGCTGAAGATGCGGTAAAATTCCATAATGACGGCAAAAAAGTTATTTTAGTCCGTCTTGAAACTTCCCCTGAAGATATTGAAGGTATGCACGTTGCACAAGGTATTTTAACCGCTCGCGGCGGTATGACTTCCCATGCGGCTGTTGTTGCCCGCGGAATGGGAACTTGCTGTGTATCCGGATGCAGTGATATTGAATTTGACGACCCACACAAACCGTCTGTATTTAAACTCGGCGGAAAAACTATAAAAGAAGGCGATTTCATCTCTCTTGACGGTTCTACCGGTAAAGTTTACGGCGAAACAATTGCAACTGTAGAAGCTGTTATCAGCGGATATTTTGAAACATTAATGTCTTGGGCGGACAAATTCAGAAAACTAAAAGTACGCACAAACGCCGACACTCCCAACGACGCAAAACAAGCGGCGGACTTTGGAGCACAAGGTATCGGATTATGCCGTACAGAACATATGTTCTTTGAAGGCGATCGGATTAGTGCAATGCGTGAAATGATATTAGCAAGCGACGAAGCACAACGCCGCACTGCTTTAGACAAACTTTTACCTATGCAACGCGGAGATTTTGAAGGCTTATATGAAGTTATGGGAAACAACCCTGTTACTATCCGTTATTTAGACCCGCCTTTGCATGAGTTCTTACCAACAGATGAAAACGATATTAAAGCTTTGGCAAATGAAATGGGTATAACAGCAGAAGCTATAAAAGCTAAAATTACCCAACTTCATGAATTTAATCCAATGATGGGACATCGCGGCTGCCGTTTGGCAGTAAGTTACCCCGAAATCGCAGAAATGCAAACACGCGCGGTAATCGAAGCGGCAATTAATATTACCAAAAAGCATCCGGATTGGAATATAGTACCGGAAATCATGATTCCGCTTATCGGCGAATTAAAAGAATTGCAATATGTAAAAGCTATAGTAGTAAAAATTGCAGATGAAATTATTGCAAAATCCGGAGTAAACTTAAAATATACAGTAGGCACAATGATTGAAATTCCACGTGCGGCACTTATGGCGGACGAAATCGCAAAAGATGCCGAGTTCTTTAGTTTTGGAACTAACGACTTAACACAAATGGCGTTTGGATTCAGTCGTGACGATGCAGGAGCATTCCTCGAAGATTATTACGGCAAGAAAATCTATGAATCAGATCCGTTTGGAAAATTAGACCAAGACGGCGTTGGCAAATTAGTTAAAATGGCAGTAACTTTGGGTAAACAAACACGTCCGGACATTAAACTCGGAATCTGCGGAGAACACGGCGGAGACCCTGCATCAATCGCATTTTGTCATAATGTAGGGCTTGAGTATGTATCATGTTCACCGTTCCGCGTACCCATCGCAAGATTAGCGGCGGCACAAGCGGCTATAGCAGGAGATGTTATTCACGGATAGAATTTGAAGATAAAGATTAAAAATAACCAACACTCTCCGTTTATGGGGGGTGTTGGTTATTATATTTTCTGTTTATATTGGGGGTGTTGGTGGTCTTGTAGGGACGGTCGCCCTCGACCGTCCGCAAATGCAAAAATGCCTTTTAATTGAATTGGATATTAGTATAACTTTCGATTAATCATTTTCTAACTCTGTATTTATTTCGTTAAATTTTGCGGTCATGGTAGGATTTCCGTGGGTTAATTTTTTTATGGTTAAATCTTCTGCCTTACTGTTAGCAAGCCGCAAATTATTTTCTGAACTTAATAAGTTTTCTTTTGTTTTTTCTAAGCTTTTTATGGTTTTGTCAATTTCTTCTATCGCTGTGTTGAATTTGCGTTTTGCTAAATCATAATTATATGAGAAACCTGTTTTAAACGATTCTACTTTTTCTTCGAATTTTGTAATGTCTATTTCTTGATTTCGTACTTTTGCAAGTTCGGATTTATATTCAAGCGAACTTAACGCGGCATTTCGTAAAAGTGTAATTATGGGAATAAAAAATTGCGGACGAATAACATACATTTTCGGATAACGGTGTGATACATCTACAATTCCGTTGTATAGTTCATTATCTCGCTCCAACAACGATACCAAAATTGCATATTCGCACTTTTTTTCTTTTCTGTCCTTTTCCAATTCTTTCAAAAAGTCTTCGTTTCTTTTTTTTGTTGCGGTTTCGTCTTGTTCGTTTTTCATTTCAAACATAATAGAAATAATTTCGTTTCCGTTTTCATCAAGTTCGCGATATATATAATCACCTTTGCTTCCGCTTCGGCTGTCGTTATCTTTTTCAAAATAAGCTTTTGGGAAAGCTGTTGCACGCAATTTATTAAATTCCGTTTCACAGTGTTGTTCCAATGTTTCACCAACCATTTTTGTTGATTGTTTGGCTTTAAAATCTCTATAATTAGCAATAATTTCGTCTTTAAATTTTAATTCTGAAGTATATTTATCTTTTAAAGAAACTTCCAAAAGTTGTTTTTCAACATCTTTAGCTTCGAGTTTTCCTGCTAATTCGTTGCGTTCTCTTTCGAGTTTTCCCGTTAATTCTATGTGTTCTTTTTCGATTTTCCCCGCTAATTCAAGGTGTTCTTTTTCGAGTTTATTAACAGCTTGCGAAACGGCAAGTTGTTTTTCAGTTTCTTTATTTTTCAATTCAAACAACAATGTATCGCGTTCTTTTTCGATTTTTGTAACAGCTTGGGTTACCTCTGTATTTTTTACAGCCATGAGTGTGTTTATTTTTGCTTTTAAATCTGCAATCTGAACATCTTTTTTTACAAAATTTTCTTGATATTCATTTTTAATGTTTGCCATAGTTAATCTGACGGCATTATTTTTTTCATTTTCCATAAAAGCTTCTCGTTTATGTAATTCATTTTCAAATTCCTTGTCACGCACTTGTTTTATAATATCTGCGAATCCGGATTCATCAATTTTAAACAACTCATTGCATTTTGGACATTTAATTTCATTCATAAATATTTCTCCTAATTCATAATTCATAATTCATAATTTATAATTTATAATTTATAATCCCTATTATATAGTAACATACTAAAATTAACTTGTCCAATCATTTTTTGTTATGGTATAAAAAACAAAACTAAAAAAACAACCCCGCTTTCAACGAGGTTGTTTTGTATCAAATGAAATTATACTAATTCCTAACTCCTAATTCCTAACTCCTAACAAAAGAGACGTCATCTATAAACACATATTGCAAGGGATTCCCTGTTGTTTTCGCTATAAATTCTATGCGTGCATATACAGCATCAAAAGGAGCTTTTGACGTTATCCTACTATAATAATTGAACACTCTGTCTTCTGCAGGGAGACTGTTCGGCATTATTTCTATGATTGTTCCCAAAGTTTCATTGTCTTCTTCATTTATAAAAATCACTTGTGCAATAAGAGAATTTTCAGTCGCATTAGTGCGTGCAGAAAATGAAAGTTTATAATAACAATCTCCAATTATCGGAACAATTTGCGACATAGTCGCATTTTTCATTCCTGCAGAAAATTCACCGCTAAGAACATTTACAGGTGCATTAATGCGGAAAACACCGCTGGTTATGCCGTTCCCTGTGGTTTTCCAATCTACAGGATTATTTGAAGCTTCCCATGCTTCAAACCCACCGTTTTGGATTAATTCACCTTCGGAATTGCAAACACATTCACATTCGCCTGGAAGGCCTTGTTCGCCTGGAAGGCCTTGTTCGCCTTGTATTCCTTGTTCTCCTTGTTCTCCTTGTTCTCCTTTTTCTCCCTTTTGTCCTGGTGGGCCTTGTTCGCCTTTTTGCCCTGGCGGGCCTGGTCTACCCTTTTCTCCTGGAAGCCCCGGTGGGCCCGGTCTGCCTTTTTCTCCCGGAGGCCCCGGTGGGCCTGGTCTGCCCCTTTCTCCTGGAGGTCCCGGTGGACCTGGTCTGCCTTTTTCCCCCGGTGGTCCTGGTGGACCTTGCTTGCATTTTTCTGACGGCGGACAACAACAACGACATTTACATCTGTTGCAACGGGTACATCTTCCGCATTTACATTTTTGAGCGAAAGCATCACAACAACATTGATTATTAATATTATGCTCCATAACAAAATTTCCTCCTATTCAAACTTGGTATTGGAAATATAAAGTATTTATAAATACTTTTTGCTACACCATTATATTAATTTCAATGTATATTTGTTACAACTAATGTATTTTATGAGTTTATACTCCTTTATGCCATAAAGGAACATACAAAAAAGCTACCGCACGTTTTAAAAATTGTGCGGTAGCTTTTTTGCATATATTAAATATCAAGTCGTATTTAAGGGGTTGCGTTGAAGTATATCGTTATTTAGTCAACTTATTTGCAATTTCTGTGGCATCTTCTTTGTTCAAAAATTCTATTGTTATCTTGCCTTTTTCGTTGCCTGTATGTTCTACTTTTATTTTACGTCCTAATTCTTCTTTCATTGCTGTTTCGAGCTCTGTATAGAACGTATCTTTCCCCATCTTATGTGTATCGTTTAAAGAAGGTTTTACAAAACCTGCTTTGTTGCGGCGGTTTATTAATTTTTCACATTCTCTTACCGATAATTTTTGATTGTAAATTTTTTCCGCAAGTGCGTTCATTTCTGATTTTTCTTTTAGCCCCAACAATGTTCTTGCGTGCCCTGCTGAAATTTTATCGAGCTCTACCATTTCGGTCACTTTGTCGGTCAAATTCAACAATCTTAATGAATTTGCTACGGCGGAACGAGATTTCCCAACTTTTTGTGCAATATCTTCTTGTTTCATGTCAAAAGCTTTCATTAAATCATTATATCCGACTGCTTCTTCGATGGGATTAAGGTTCTCTCTTTGAAGATTTTCAACTAAAGCAATTTGTGCGCAAACAAGGTCGCCTACATCTTTTATAATGACAGGGATTTCCGAAAGTCCTATCATTTTTGACGCTCTCCAACGACGTTCCCCCGCTATAATTTGATAACCTATACCGTCGTTTTTCCCTCGCACGACAATGGGTTGTAAAATCCCATGCTCCCTAATTGACTCCGCAAGATTTTGTAAAGATTCTTCATCAAAAAACTTACGGGGTTGGTTTTTATTTGACTCTATTTCATTAATTGATAAGCTTATAATGTTGTTTGTTTCAGAAACATTATCCTCAAAAAGAGCCTCTAACCCTTTCCCTAATGCTAATTTATTTTTGGGCATTTTTCACGGTCTATGTATAATCAATCAGACAACTTTATACAAGACCTTGTCCCACCTTTCTATATTTGCTTATTGTTTAAATAATTGCAAAATTCATAATTTTTTGCACATTTTATATTTTAGCGAAAATATAATTATGTAAATTCTGACCACTGACCACTGGTCACTGACCACTCCGATTATTTTTCAAAAATTCTTCGGCTAAGCTTTTATATGCTTGTGTTCCGCGTGAGGCTACGTCATAATATATAACAGGCTTTCCGAAACTTGGAGCTTCAGATAATTTTACATTACGCGGAATGAATGTGGAAAAAACTTTTCCTCGGAAATGTTTTTTTATTTCTGCAACTACTTGCGCTGTAAGATTTAGTCTTGAATCAAACATTGTCAGCAAAACGCCTTCTATTTCAAGATAACTGTTATACATTCGTTTTACTTTACGAATCGTATCCATCAATTGTGCTAAACCTTCCATCGCGTAATATTCGCATTGAATTGGGATTAACACAGTATCACAAGCGGTCAGTGCGTTTAATGTAATAAGCCCTAACGACGGCGGACAGTCAATAAAAATATAATCATAATTGCTTTTGATTTTAGCTATTCCCGATTTTAATGTTGAAGTGCGGTTTTCTTTTTCGACTAATTCCATTTCCGCTCCTGCAAGGTCAATTCCGGACGGGATTATATCCACACCCCGAAACGGTGTTTTTATTATGGCGTTTTCAATGGGTGTTTGGTCAACCATAACATGATAAATAGAATTTTCAATTTGCTTTTTATTTATACCGTAACCGCTGGATGTATTCCCCTGCGGGTCGGAATCTAAAATCAAAACCTTTTTCCCGAACGCACCCAACGCCGCCGTTAAATTTACAGAAGTAGTAGTTTTCCCTACTCCGCCCTTTTGGTTAGATATTGCAATAACTTTCCCCATTCTAATTTAACCATGCCTTTCCCAGACAAGCTGGAAATAATAAATAATAAAGAAAAAATAATAAATATTATTGTTTATACACCCTGCCAAAAACGTGCAGGGTTTGGGAATATAGTACTTTTACACATTCACTTATGGCAGGAGTATGTATAATTCACGACTAAATATGCAAAACAATATAAAAATCTTTCGCATACACACCCACATATGGCAGGAGTGTATACAATCCATGCCTTAATATGTCAAACAATATAAAAATCTTTCGCATACACACCCACATATGGCAGGAGTGTATACAATCCATGCCTTAATATGTCAAACAATATAAAAATCTTTCGCATACACACCCACATATGGCAGGAGTGTATACA
>Ga0099364_10001611_pt1 | contig 36817 bp, 36 predicted proteins | sample TergutTh196P3_FD_73070 | JGI IMG/M metagenome (GOLD analysis project Ga0099364, IMG submission 73070) | Microcerotermes parvus P3 segment gut microbial communities from Pointe-Noire, Republic of the Congo - Th196 P3 | ecosystem: Host-associated > Arthropoda: Insects > Digestive system > Gut ... | reverse complement strand
ATCTCTTCGCTCCCATAAAAAAAAGAAATTACCCTCCAGCAAGAAGACGCAATCTATGATTTTCTCGATATAATGTCTGATCCTTTTGACCTGGATATGATAATGGCATATATCCGTTTTGTCACAACAAGGCTTTCAGGTCTTTCAGGGGAAGAAGTCAGTTTTTTTCTGAACAACAGAAGGCTGGCATTTAATATGGGGAAAAAAAAATGGATGTCAAGACGTGGTTTTTTTGAGAACTTGCAGTTTGTAATCTGTCCTTCAAGGCTGGAACTTCTAAACGGTATATTAATACCAGGACATCGCTGTGTTCCTTTTGCCAACCCCAATTTACTGCCCCATGAATATGGCTTCCAGTGGAAAGGCGAAGATATACCCAAGACCACAACAGAAGGTGACCCGGAAGAATTTTACCCATACTATTCGATTTACGGCGAAGAATATGCACCGCAGTATGTTGCGCGTGATAACCCTGAAAATGAACAGGCTTTCTTCAGCGATCCTTATGATGACCCTCAAGAAGTTTCCATTCACACCTTTGACATGCGCAATATATACAGGGAAACATCCTTTGTACCTGGAGACCGTTTTATAGTACGTACCGTAGACTGGAACAAGGGGGTATTCAGCCTGGAAAAGGCAGATCAAAAGGACTTTAGCAGGGAAGATCTTTATGCTTGGCTTATGGCCGCAGAAAAAGGTTTTCTAAATTCAATAAATTATATTGGGCCTGGTTCATCAACAGACGAACAGATAGCCTATGCATACTGGTACGGCGGAGAACGCATGATACAGGTTCCTGCCTACTCCCTTGAAGAATTTCTCTATGAAAAAACAGACAATATAGAGATTACGCATTACGGCATAGAAACAAGATTCTGGCATGCGGGCAGGGAGATCAATGACATGAAAAAGCTTGACGGCATACAGCCCCGTCCAGGAAAGACTCCCATAGAAAAATTATTATACGTAAAAAAAATTCCCCTGTCTGCATTTGTCCTTGAGGCATTTATACGGGATCTATTTTACAGGGGAGAATTAAATTCATCATCACTATTGTCATCTCTAACAGATCGCATAATTCCAAAAGCAGCCATAAAAAAAACAAGGGAAAGAAAAATACTGGAAGATTATATAAAAGAAGAATTGCACAAACTGCATGCAAATTACTCTCCGTTTATTAACCAGGAGATAAACCCCATACGCCAAAGAGCCGGAGAACTTTTAACAGCCATTATTGATCTTGCGATACGCCTGGATAACGAAAACATGGATCCTTCCTGGCTGCCCAAACAAACATATATAATACTCTCTCAAATTCTAAGCCATGCTGTAAATATAATGGAAGATATGGATACTGATGAAACTATTAAGCAGAAAAATCAACACAGTGACAGCATAAAAAGTGAAGTCTACAAGGATATAGAACTTCAAGCCCTGGACAACTCCATTGACAGCATGATAGAAACTTACGAGGATATAAAAAGCCAGATTGAAGAATCCTTAGAGAATTACCGCAAAAACAGATTTTCAATAGTAAAAACAGAAGAAAATGATAAGGGAGAGTGGCTTATACAGCTTGGCATAGGCGGGACAGAAGTATGGCGGCGCATTATTCTGCCGGAACATCTAAGGCTTGATGATATACACAATATCATTCAGATGGTATTTGGATGGAAAAATACCTTACAATATTACTTTAGTGCAGAAACGATTCTGGATGGCAAGCTAAGCCTTAAGGAACTGGGCGATAAAAAGCTTATAGAGATACTTTATGAATACGGAAGCAAATGGACGGTAAAGATCATGCTGCTTACGCGCTATTCCATTGACACAGAAAAACCTGTACGCTGTGTTGCAGGAGAAAACGCCGCTCCTCCGGAAGCCATAAATGGTCCCTTGCGGTTCAGGCGCTTTATTTCTGCATTATCTTCAATTAATATTAACAATGAAGAAAGACAAAAAGCCAGCATTGAGCTTGGCAGGGATTTTAAGCAGGATTATTATAATTTGGATGCTTTAAACAGGGAGCTTTCTTTAATAATGGAGAAAAAAAAGTGATTGATAAAAGAACATATCTTTGGGAATTAATAGAGGCCGGCGGGATCTACCATTTATTAAAAGGAAGTACAGTCCAGGAAGTACTTAAAGAGCTGGTACATAATATCCATAAGCAAAAAACCATTGAAGGGGAAACATTGTTAAAAGCAATACTTGAGCGTGAAGCTTTAATGTCAACAAGCATAGGTCAGGGCATTGCCATACCCCACCCCAGAAATCCCATTATTGCAAAAGATGAAGATCAGTTCTGTGCTCTGGCATTTCTTGAACAGGGAGTTGACTGGAATGCGCTTGACGGCAATAAAGTAAATACACTTATGCTTTTGGTTTCTTCTTCTGCCAAATCTCATTTAAAAACACTATCTGAAATTACATTTTTTTCAAGGCAGGATGATTTTATAAAACTGCTTGAACAAAGGGCTTCCAGAGAGACAATAATCAGGTATATTAAAGATACAGAACAAATGTGGAAATAAGGAGAGCTTTCATGAAACTTTGTTTCATGTTCGATCTTATAAGGAGAGGTTAAAAAATGAATACAAAAGCACTTGAAAAAATTGCATTGTCCATAAAGGCATTATCCATGGATGCTATTCAAAAGGCAAACTCAGGACACCCCGGCGTATGCATGGGAGCTGCAGAACTTGGAGCCATTCTTTACGCAGAGTTAATGCGCCACGATCCTTTGGACTCAAAATGGCCTGACAGGGATCGCTTTGTAATGTCAGCAGGACACGGTTCCATGTTCCTTTATTCCCTGCTTTATCTTTCCGGTTACAAGACAATCACACTTGATGCATTAAAATCATTCAGGCAAATTGGATCCCCTGCAGCAGGTCACCCGGAATACGGTTATGCAGAAGGTATAGAAATGACAACAGGACCTCTGGGACAGGGCTTTGCCACTGCTGTGGGAATGGTCATTGCAGAAGCCATGCTGGCTGAGCGCTTTAATACAGCAAAACATAAAATTGTTGACCATTATACCTGGGTGCTGGCAGGAGACGGATGCCTGCAGGAAGGAGTGTCTGGAGAAGCATCTTCTTTAGCAGGTCATCTGGAACTGGGTAAACTTATTGTGTTTTACGATTCCAATAAAATTACGATTGACGGCAGCACAGACCTTAGCTTTACAGAAGATGTAGAAGGCCGTTATAAAGCATACGGCTGGCAGGTTCTTTCCGGTTCCATGTATGATTTTGAAGAAATTGCAAAGCTTGTCAAGGAAGCAAAAGCAGAAACAAAAAAACCCAGCCTTATAATCCTAAAATCCATTATTGGCAAAGGATCTCCAAACAAGCAGAACACTGCTGATATACATGGCGCTCCTTTGGGTGCAGAAGAATTGGCAATAACAAAAAAAGAGTTGGGCATAGAAGGTGATTTTTATACAGCTCCGGAAGCTTTATCTTATTTTGAAACAAAGCGTGCTGAATGGAAAACCATAAGGGAAAAATGGCTAGAAACATTTGAAGCCTGGGCAAAGGAAAACCCTGACAAAAAAAAGGAATGGGATGCATATTATTCGGGCAGGTTTAATCCAGCAGCATTGCCAACATATAAAGAGGGCGATAAGATCGCAACAAGGGCTGCCGGCAACAAGGCTCTTGCATCAATATCCCTGGCAAATAAAAATCTGGTCGGCGGTTCAGCAGACCTTAAAGGCCCCAATGCAGTCGCACTGCCTGACACAAGCGCTTTCTCTGCCAAAGACAGAAGCGGCAGGTATATATATTACGGCATAAGGGAATTTGCCATGGCAGCAATTTCCAATGGCATTACGCTTCACGGCGGCTTTAGATCTTTCTGCGCAACATTTATGGTTTTTGCAGATTACCTTAGACCTGCATTAAGGCTTTCTGCCCTTATGAAGCTGCCTGTTATATATGTACTTACACACGATTCAATTTTTGTCGGCGAAGATGGTCCTACACATCAGCCTGTGGAACATTTGGCAAGCTTGCGTGCCATTCCAAATGTGCTTGTTCTGCGTCCTGCTGATGCAGAAGAAACAGCAGAAGCCTGGGCCATGGCCATGGAAACAAAGGATAGGCCTATAGTTCTGGCTCTTTCAAGGCAGAATACCACTGTATTTGAAAAACAAGACCCTGAATGGAAAAACACCATGCGTACAGGCGCTTATATTGCACAAAAAGCAGAAAAAGCAGAAACAGTAATTATAGCAACAGGTTCGGAAGTAAACCTTGCAATAAAAGCAGCGGGCATTGCCGCACAGAAAGGCAAAAAAATCCAGGTTGTTTCCATGGTAAGCCGTGAGCTTTTCGAAAGCCAGAATGAAGTTATACGCAATGCCATTGTTCCTCAGGGAGCACGCGTTTTGGTATGCGAGGCTGGTGTGCGGTCTGGCTGGGAGGCATGGGCTGAACCCAAAGATATTTTCTCCATAGACCGCTTTGGCGAGTCAGGCCCTGCAGATAAAGTTGCGGAACACCTTGGTTTTACAGCAGAAGCCCTGGCAAACATGATTTAGAACAAATGGGTCTTTTAGAAATATTTTTAATTGCTCTGGGACTCTCCATGGATACTTTTGCTGTTTCCATAACACTGAGCCTTTCTGCAGAAAAGGCCGGTATTGCAAAAACATCAAAATTGCGCATGGCGTTAATTCCAGCCCTTTACTTTGGTTTTTTCCAGGCTCTTATGCCTTTGATTGGTTATGCGGGCGGGTATTACTTTGCAGAAAGAATAAAAAACATTGATCACTGGATTGCATTTATACTACTTGGGTTTATAGGTGGAAAGATGCTCTATAATAGTTTCTCGGAAATCCTGGGTAAAGATAAATTATCAAAAGAAGAAGAAAAAATAAATTCAAATCCTTTCCAGTTTTTAAATATGCTTTTGTTAGCCATAGCAACAAGTATTGACGCGCTTGCAATTGGGATTACATTTGCTTTCCTGCATATAAATATTTTTACTGCAATATTAATTATAGGGATTACTACTTTTGTTGTTTCTTTTATTGGGGTAAAAATAGGCAGCATACTTGGCTGTAGATTTAAATCCAGGGCAGAAATAATTGGCGGTTTTATCCTTGTTATAATAGGATTTAGAATATTGATTGAACATCTATTCTTCTAACATATGGCAGCAGATAAAATAAATAACAGTGGAAGCCGGGAACAAGGTTTGATAATATACCCTGTTTATTCCAGACGTTCCTGCGGTCTTTCCATTGGGATAAATCTTTTCCCGGATAAAAAAAACTGTAACTTTAACTGTCCTTATTGCGAAGTCTTTGCTTTTGAAAACAAATCCTGCTTTACACTGGAGCAAATGGAAAAAGATTTAAACAACGCCATACAATATTATAAAGAAGCCAATATTGAAATAAAAGACATATGCTTTTCCGGAAACGGTGAACCTACCCTATCATTAAATTTTATAAAGGCTCTGGAAAAAGCCATGCATATACGCGATAAACTTATTCCTGATACCCCATTAGTACTTATTACAAATGGTACAGGTCTTTTATCAGAAAAAATATTTAATGTACTGGCTGGCAATGCACATAAAGGGCTGGATATATGGCTTAAAATCGATGCTGGTACAGAAGAATGGTTTAATAAAATTAATTTTATGGAGGGAAAGCAGGCTGGAATAAATTTTTCCACATTAATCCAAAGCATTAAAAAATTTGCAGCTTTGTCTCCATTTATCATCCAGACCATGATCTGTAAAATAAATGGCTTTTATCCTTTGCCGGAAGAGGAAAGAGTCTGGATTGACCTTGTAAAGGAGCTGGCCTTATACAAAACAATTAAAGCTGTTCAGATATACGGCAAGGCAAGATTAAGTCCCCATGATCCAATGGCTGAAGCAGCTGATATTTCATTGCTAAAAAAACGAAAGCATGAACTTGAAAAAGAGATCCTTGCACTACATGCCATTCCAGTGGATATATTTGAGTAATTGAATTAACTATATTAACGCCGCATTAAAGCCAATATCATGTCACGGTTTGCATTTCTTGTAGCCATTTCCAGGGGAGTCTGGCCTTCATTACACCGGACATTCCCGTCTGCATTGTAGGCTAAAAGTATCCTTGCTGCATGCGGGTTATTTACCCAAACACAATAATGCAATGGCGTAAACCCATTTGAAGTTGCTTTGGCATTTATATCAAAACCATTTTCAATAAGAAAAGTGATAACAGTAGGATTATTCTGAAATATGGCAATATGCAGGGCTGTTCCTCCAAAAGCATCCCTTACATCCCTATCAGGGTTGACTTCGAGTATAGTCTTCATTAATTCTATATCTCCCATATAGGTTGCATTTAAAATAGCCCATGGAGGATATATGTCTGTATTTTCCTGGGAAAAAACTAACTGCCCTGCAAGCAAAAAGAAAATCAACACCCCCGCTTTAAAGGGGCGGAGTATGCAACCTTTGCCTGCAATCAATATTTTTTTAAGCTGTGTGTTTTTCATAACTAAACTTTCCTTGAACCTGGTTTAATAAGCGGGATACCCTTTTTGCAAAGATCACAATCTTCCGGAGTCCAGTTCTGTGCTTCAATCCTTATTGCAGAATAAAACGGCCATGGCAGGTCTTCCAAAGAAGAGCTTTCATTTAAAGGCTGCCTGCGATCTGCTATACAAGCCAAAGCAGCAATGTTTGCTCCCTGGGTTTTCAAAGCACTGGCACATTCTCCTGAAGATTTACCTGTTGTTACTACATCTTCGGCAATTATTACAAAAGAGCCGGGCTTGATTTCAAAGCCGCGGCGCAGACACATTATGTTATTATCGTCACGTTCTGTAAAAATAGCAGGAAGCCCAAGCTGACGTGCCAGCTCATAAGCTACAATGATACCTCCCATTGCAGGACCTGCAACAGCATCGGCTTTGAGTTTCCCGGTATCAATATCTGCTTTTATTGCTTTTACTATATGTTCCAAAGCAGTTGCAGCCTTGCCCGGGTACTGCATAAGTTTTGCACATTGAATATATTTATCTCCATGGCGACCGGAAGAAAGTAAAAAATGACCCTCAAGCATTGCACCTGATTCTTTTAATAAAGATACAATATCATTCATATTATAAAAAAATAATAACACAAATAAAAAAAATATAATAGATAGAAGGACTATTTCCTTATACTCAAACCTTCGATTTTTTTAATGTGTTTTTGCTTCATGTATGCGCTTATACCAAAAATAATTTCATTCATTAAGGGAGGATGAATAAATGTCGCTGTACCCACCTGTATTGCAGAGGCTCCTGCAAGAAAAAACTCAAGCGCATCATTTACCGAAGCAATCCCTCCCAGGCCTATTATTGGAATGTGCTGACCTTTTTGAAAAGAACTGACTTTTTCCCATAGCTCCCACACCATGCGCAGCGCAATGGGTCTTATGGCCGGGCCTGAAAGCCCTGCATTTATGTTTTCAAATACAGGCTTTCTGTTGTTAATGTCAATTACTAAAGCTTTGAATGTATTTACAAGTGAAAGTGCATCTGCTCCTGCATTTATACAGGCCAATGCTACGGCTCCTATATCAGGAGCATTGGGTGTAAGTTTTACAATAAGCGGCCTGGAGCATGCTGCCTTACGCACAGCCTTGACAACAGGGGCAGCAGCATCAGGATCAAGGCCAAATGCCATGCCCCCTGCTTTGACATTGGGGCATGAGATATTGAGTTCGATAATGTCAATGTCAGAAGAGTTTAGTAAAGCTGCGCCTTCTGTATACTCATCAAGTGAAGAACCGGAAAGATTGGCAATTACTATAGGGCCAAGTCTGCGCAGCTCTGGCAGCTCATGTTCGATAAAGGCGGGAATACCAGGGTTTTCAAGGCCTATGGAATTCATCAAGCCAGAAGGAGTTTCATAAATACGCTGCCCCTTGTTACCAGGCCTTGGATTGAGAGTTAGCCCTTTTGTACAAATGCCGCCCAGGGCACTTATGTCAAGGAGACCAGAAAATTCCTTTCCATAACCAAAAGTTCCGGAAGCAGCAATAACCGGATTTTTAAGTTTTACACCTGCAATGTTTACTGATATATCAGGCTTTATAATATCTGATTCAGACAAAGATATCCTCCGCATCAAAAACAGGGCCATCTGAACAGCAGCGCTTGTTGTTGTTTTTGGTTTCTACAGTACAGCCAAGGCATGCTCCGGTACCGCATGCCATGTGCCTCTCAAGGCTTACAAAACATTTAACAGCTGCTGCCCTGCATTTTTCTGCAATGGATTTAAGCATGGGTTCCGGGCCGCAGCTAAAGACCGCGCTATAATTATCCGGCGTAAAAAAATCAGTGATATAACCTTTATGTCCATCGCAGCCATCTTCACTTGCAATAATTAATTTATTAGCTTTTATATTTTCAAGACCATAGGACTTACTGCGAAAGCCGGCGTAAAAGTTAAAGTCTTGGCTTTCCGGTAAACCGGAACCTGTTGCTGAAAATTCCTGTGCAAAGCAGGCAAGGGGCGCAATGCCAACACCGCCTGATACCAAAGCTATTTTTCCAGGCCTGCTTTCACCTGATTGAAAATCGTCCAATTGAAAATTGGCAGCCTCTGCCCAGCCCCTGCCCAAAGGCCCTGTTAGATAGGCTTTTTCACCTTGTATGAAATTCGCCAGTTCCTGCGTGCCTTTGCCCCGGATAGCAATTACAAACCTTAAAATACCTGATTCACTGGCTTGCACAAGTCCGTCTAACCGGGAATTGCCCTGTAAGGTCCAAAGTGCAACACTCAAAGGCCGTGCCAAAAATACAGAAGATCTTTCTGGCCGCAAAAGAAAAAACTGCCCTGCTTTTGGTGCAGGGCCTTGCCAGCTAAAATCAAGTGAAAAAACTTCATTATTATGAACTGAATGTCCTATACATTCGCAGAGTCTATATTCTTTGTGTACAAAACTATCTTGCTGTGAGTTCATTCATTTTCATTATAATAAAAATAACACTTGTTGTAAGTAATGAATTAATAATTGTGTAAAAATGACACGAAAAATAGAGGAAAAAATTAAGCTGTGTCAAAATAACCCAAATTTACTGGAAATTTCTCACACGGAGACACGGAGTTCACGGAGAAGAGTGAGGGGAAGTAAATTGAGAGTTGAGAATGGAGAGTTGGTGATTCTTTTTTCCTTTTATTCTCTGTGTCCTTTGTGATCTCCGTGTCTCTGTGCGAAAAAAACTAGAAAATCTGTGTCTTTGTGCGATAAAAAAAGATAAATTTCTTCATTTGGCATGGTTTTTGCTTATATATAAGTGTTGGCAGAGAAAACCAGAACCCGGAAGCCAAAAGAGCTGTCAGCTTGAGGGTATGGGGCTATAAGCCGCCTAAACCCAGGTTCCGGGCTGAAGTAATTTCCTGTCGAACTAAATCACAAGGAGATATAGTTATGAAAGCTGTAACACTTTATCGTCCAAGAGTACTTGAAAATGCTTTTACTGGATTCGATCGTTACATGGATTCTTTGTTTGGAGATTCATTCCTGAATCCATCAGAAAGGATCTTCAACCGCCTCCCGGCAGTGGATGTGCATGAGACAGAAAAGTCCTATGTACTGGAAGCTGACCTTCCCGGCTTTGAAGAAAAGGATATTGATATCCATCTGGACGGCAATACCCTGACCATTGAGTCAAAAAAAGCAGAGGAAAAAAAGGAGGAGAAAAAAGCTTATATGATCCAGGAAAGACGGCAATCTACTTTCAGCCGCTCTTTCAGCCTGCCGGAAAATGCTGACCGCGAGTCAATTTCTGCAAATTACAGGAACGGTGTTCTTTATGTGGAAATAGGCAAATTGGCAGAAGCACAAAAAAGGGTCATAGAAATTTCCAAAGACTAGAGCTTGTTTTAAACAAGCGCAGGAGGCTGTATATTACAGCCTCCTGCTGTTTTAAGGGAGAACAACATGACACTTGATTATACATATTGGGAAGATGATGATGGTTATGTAGGTTATTTAGACGATTATCCTGATTATATTACACAGGGAGAAACCCTTGATGACTTAAAAGACATGCTCCGTGTGCAATATAAAGACATGCAAACATTTGAAATTTCCTTTGCCCATCGTCATGGTAAATTAAAGATAGCGTAAGTTTTTTCCTACAACCCAAAATCCTTACCAATTAAAATTACCTTTATTCTGCCTGCTGGTTTGCTCGCCCTTATCGTAACAATAAATGAACAGATTGAATCAGGGGATTTACAGTCAGCACAGGAGCCTGTTTCAGCGCATGGGGTTTTTAGATCAGGGAAACGCTGGGTATTGGCAGGAGCTGCAATGGTTTGGGCTCTTGTCATGGCATCGTTTAAGGTTTTTGCGACCTTGTTCATGCCAGCGAGGATGATCACCTGTTTGGGGCCAAAGATCGTGGCAGCAACCCTGTTACCGTAACCATCGATATTTACAAGCTGGCCGTCTTCGCTTATGGCATTTACACCGGATATATAGGTATCACAGAGCAGAGCCTTGCGCATCATTTCAAGGCGTTCTTCAGGGTTTGCTGCTGTATCGCGGTCTATGACCTTATATCCGCGCTCTTTAAGGCTTTTCTGTACACCTAGTCCTGCAACAGTCAGGGAGCCGCCCCAGGATACAACATGGTCTTTGGGTATGAGCTCAAAAACGTTCTCCAGAGCCTCTCCTTCATTATCAACATACCATGCTTCAAAAAACCTTGATTTTAAAGCTTTGACTGTTTTTGCACCCAGCTTGTCATAACGAATTTCCATTGGTGTTTTTACTGTATTCATAAACATTTCCTTTATAAAATATATTCTTTTTTTTATTATAGAATTTCTTTAATGAATTTTGATAGACTTAATTATGAACCAATACCTGATTGAAGGCGGACACGCAATTGGCGGGAAGATAAAGGTCAGTGGAAATAAAAACGCAGCCCTTCCATGTATAGCTGCTGCCCTATTAACTTGTGAGCCTGTAATTTTAAGAAATATTCCTGACATAGAAGATGTCCAGGTAATGCTGGAAATATACCGTTCTTTGGGCGGAAAAATTAAAAACCTCCAACCCAATGTCTTAAGCTTAAGCCTTGGGAACATAAAAACTTCAGAAATCCCCCTGGAACTTGCCCAAAAGATCCGTGCATCAATATTATTTGCAGGACCTCTACTTGCAAGAACAGGTGAGGCAATTTTACCGCCTCCTGGAGGGGATGTTATAGGCCGGCGCCGCCTTGATACTCATTTTCTGGCATTGACAGAAATGGGAGCCAGGGTAAATATAAACGACAATTTTAAGTTCAGCGCTAACACATTAAATGGCGCAGACATATACCTGGATGAAGCCTCTGTAACAGCAACAGAAAACGCAATCATGGCTGCTGTGCTTGCAAAAGGAAAAACAATACTGACAAATACTGCCTGCGAACCCCATGTACAAGACCTCTGCAATATGCTGGTTTTAATGGGAGCGCATATCGAAGGCATAGGCTCAAATATACTTACAATAAAAGGCGTAGAAAAACTACATGGCTGTGACATGGAAATTGGCGCAGATTTTATGGAAGCAGGATCAATTATAGGCTTGTCAGCTGCAACAGGAGGAGAACTCTATATAGAAGGAATTACAGTAAAGGAATTCCGTCCTGCAAAAGTCGCATTCGGCAAACTTGGAATAGTATGGGAACATGATGCAAATATAATTTACCTTAAAAAAAATCAGGCGCTTGAGGTCAATCATGATCTTGGAGGCATGATCCCAAAAATCGATGACGCTCCCTGGCCTGGTTTTCCGCCTGATCTGACAAGTACCATTACGGTTGTGGCAACACAGGTCAAAGGTACAGTCCTTATTCACGAGAAGATGTTTGAATCCAGAATGTTTTTTGTTGACAAGCTTATTGCAATGGGTGCAAGGATAGTACTCTGCGATCCGCACAGGGCAGTGGTATCTGGTCCTACAACATTAACAGGTTCGCTGCTCCACAGTCCTGATATTAGAGCTGGTATGGCGCTGGTAATTGCAGCCATGTGTGCCCAGGGTAAAAGCACCATCACAAATATAGGTCAGATTGAAAGAGGTTATGAAAACCTTGTTCCCCGGCTAAAATCACTGGGAGCCAGAATTCAGGAAAAACGATTATAAATTCCTATCCTTTTTGAGATGATAGTATTATAAGAGCTATAATAAACAAGGCAATGGTACTTGCAGAAAAAATAACAATGGAAAAAGTAAAACCAAAGCTTATTACAGCCCATATAGAAAGATTATCAAGGAATGATCTGTACAAAAGAAAAAGACTGTTAAAAACCAATGGAAGGACTCCAAGCATGGGAAGCCAGATAAACATGGGTTTTTTATATGACCTGTAACGCCATCCAAGAGACAGGAAAAGAATTAAAAGAGGCAGAAAAAGCACAGGCTCAGCAAAACGGCTTATAAGTTCTGCTTCAAATATCTGGGGTAAATATCCATAAGCATAACCTAGCTTTGATGCTGCATAAAGCTCAGAAATATCAAGACTATTATAACCCTGGGATACTTCTGCCAAAAGCATAAAATTGTCCCAGTCTAAATTTACAAACATTTGAGCATTTGATGGAGCCTGCACTCCATAACTAATAACCCGGGGTTCCCAGCTTAAATGATTATTATACCTGTCCAAAGCCCGCATTAATATGGAAACCTGATTTCTCCCCTCATGTATAACGGGCAATAATTTGGCATATTGGCTGTCCAGCCTCCAAAGAAGCCTGCCCTCCCTGTCAAACGCCATTACTTCAAGACCTATTCCATAAGCCATATCCGGAAAAAACGATAAAGATGCATAGCGCATAACAATCCTTCCGGTTTCGATGTTTTCTGATGCTATGGGCAAAGAGTAAAGCGCTCCTTTAGGGCTTCCCTCCAGTTCCATTTCGTCTACAAAAAACGCCATGCGGATAAGCCCCTGTTCGCTCAAGTTTAAAAAATAATGCCCTTCCGGATCATCTGGAGCAAGGGAAATATATTCCATAAAAAGATAGTAAGCCTGAATCCAGTCATTGGATACCAATGCCCTGTAAGCGTCCTGTTTTAAATGGAATATCCTGTAAGCTTCTGTTTCTCTTGTATTTGGCGCAAGGGAAGAGACAGCATTCCAGGCCTGGCTTGAAAGCCGTGCTGCAATTGCAGATTCAACAGAACCAGGGCTTGCCAAATCTCCGGCCAAAGATGCAAGCCAATGCGCGTCAAAAAACCTTTCTGCCTGCATGGCTCTTTCTGCCAGTAAAAGGGCATCACTTGCGTTTAATTCATGTGCACTTAAATTGCCCTGTTCTGTTAATTGAAGTCTTGAAGGCAGACCCAAAGCTTCTGTATAAGGCTCAAATCTATAGGATAGTTCATTAAGCTGAATAAATGTTTCTGTACGAAAATCTGCAATATCCGGATTTCCAGGCCAGATCATTTCACAAATAGTCAAAAGACCTGCAGCTTCATACCACTCTCCTTGTGCAGCATGAGAATATGCCTGCTCCAGGGAAAGTCTGTAAAGCCGCCCCTGTGTCTGTAGATTATTTTTTTGATTCATAACTGCAGGTAATAAAAGAATAAAAATAATTCCGTAAATTACTGCTGCAGCTATTGCGTTAAAAATGGATGGGCTTATTTTTTTTAAAAAATTCGGAGAAAAAGATGAGTATTCATCAGGTTTGTCGTTTCGAAGCCCATAAGGTATAACAAGAGCGGACAAGGCCAGGCTGGGGAAAAGATTGAGCAAATCTTCCAAACCCCTTAATAAACGCCATTGAATATAAAAATGATTTATTGGAGGAGACTCAAAAGGCAATATAAATCTAAAAATCATTATTGCTATTGAGGACAGCAAAAGATACTGAACAAAAATACCAGAAGGAGAAGTTATATTTTTTCTGTTAAATAATTTAAATATCATCTTAATTCTGCTTACTCCTGCTTAACCTGGCTAAAAAACTTAAAAAAGTATAAAGAAGAATAACAATACTTAATATGCAAAATACTGCAGGTATTATAAAATTCTCCTGTAAACGCCCGTCAACAAAAGCATCCAAAAATATTTTAACATCACTTGTATTAAGAAAGACATTTAGACTAAGGATAAGTCTGAAGATCAAGGCTGCCAGAAAAAGATTTGCCAATGGCCATGCGCTGAAGTCAAAAAGAAATCTGAGTGAAGACAGTAAAAAGAAAAGGGAAAAGCAAAAAATAAGGAAAGATATTAGCTCTTCGCCAAAACGGGATTCCAAATCCCTTGAACTAAGGTTTATATCAATTAAGATACTCTCCAAAAACCAGGCATTTTTGGCACCAATATCCAGGGAAAAAACCGAATAATTGGGACCCAAAGCTTCTTCCTGATACAAAAGAGGCTGTTCAGGGAAAGATATTATTCTTGGAAAGCCAGGAGTATTTGTTTGCTCCCTTAAAAAAATAAGGTCTGTATCAAGCTGAGTAAGAATAAAACCAGCTCTTTTGGATATACTTTCCGGCATATTTAAAACAGGGTCATAAGCTTTTAACCTTTCTATTCCAAAGAAAAATCCTGTATAAAAAACAACAGAAAGTATGGTAATCAAAAGAATGCTTGCTAAAACAGAAATTTCTTTTCTGGCAGCATAGCTCAAAGAAAATAAAATGGTTAAAAAAACAGCCGGAAGAAGAGCAAGTTTAATAGACTCTATAAGAATCCCGCCCTGTTCCAGATTATTGGAAAAAATCCTGACAGAATCAATCCAGAAGCCAAGAAATCTTAAAAGACATGAAAGTATGAACAGGATAATAAAAAAGAGACTGTAAAAAATAATAAGCCGGGCTGATTTTCTCATTGTTTATACCAGATATATATATCTTTAATATAAAGCCTAGCACGTGAATAAGCAGTATGCAAGACTTTTAACCATTAACAACTTATTAACAATAAAAAACGAGTAAATACTGGAAATTCACAGAAAAAAATAGTGGTATTAAAACCCATTTATGCTAATTCCAATAAACAAATTATATAATTGTATATAATATAAAGAATTACGAATAATCAATACCATTGTATATATATTATGTTGAATTTTAATCAATTCACACATATTTTGTTCTTTATATTAAACTAGTTATCCACATTCCATTAACAATCAACAACCCCTCGCCACGAATAAACTATTCTTTATCAGGCAGGGCTTTCATCTTCTCTTTTAGTTCCAAAAGCATTAAATCTGCAGAAGTGCCTGACTTTTCAAGCTCTGCAAAACGTTTTTCAAGGCTGGAATTGGAACTAAACTCCTCCAGCTCCCTTAAAGCATCTGCTTTGGCCTCCATTTGATCTACTTTTGCTGCCATACGGTCAAATGTATCAAAGGCACTGCGGTTCCCGGTAACACTGGAAATGGTACTTTGTATCTTTTGCTGTGCTTCTGCTCTTTTGGCGCGGGCAATAAGGAGGTTTTTCTTTCTCTGAGCTTCTTCAATCTTGTTTTGGAGCTCTCTTAGCGATTCTTTAAGCTGATCAACCGATGTTTTTTGAGCTTGCCACTGCTTGTGGTACTCTGAAGCAGCATTATCATATTCCTGCTTGCGTAAAAGCGCTTCTTTGGCCAGGTCATCCTTACCTGCATTTACAGCAAGCATGGCCTTGCGTTCCCATTCCTGGGCTGAAGCAAGCTGTTTGGAAGCTTCTCTTTCAAGCTTCTTTTCATCTGCAATGGCCATGGCAACAGCTTTTTTTGACTCAATAAGCTGCTCATTCATTTCAATAAGCAGTTGATTTAGCATTTTTTCTGGCTTTTCAGCCTTGCTTATCATGTCATTTACATTGGAAGAAATAAGGGTTTTTAATCTAGAAAATATTCCCATTTAATGGCTCTCCATTTTGTCCCGGAATTCAGATAAAATAGGGTAATGCTGGGTTAAAGACAGGCTAAAAGCATCCAAAATATCCTTAAATTCAGGATAATCAAGAGTTTCATAATCATGAGTATCAATAAGAACAATTTTATCTTTATCAAGGCCATAAGAACCCTGAACTAGATCACTGGCATTTAATTCCAAAAGCTTTGTAAAAAACTCAAGCTGCCTTTGTTTTGGAACATCCATAACCTGAACCCTGATTATTACAAGGGGATCTGCGTATATTACAGCAACTCCTTCAAGGCTGTGTTCAGGATCTTCCAAAATCCAGAAATTAGGTTCAAGCTCGCGGTATGTATACATAAGATTGATAAGAAATTCTTCGATTTTATTGGCTGCCATTATAATAATCCGGGTTTAACCAAGGAAAACCTGGCCGGAATTATCTATTGCCAGGATTGTCTTACATTCTGAACACCTGAATCTTCCGGGTTTTAATGCTTTAAGTTTCTTGGAACAAATAGGACAGGAGAAAACCTTTGGGAACAGGGAAATAGTCTCTGTCTTATTGCCTGTATGGAAAAAATTAATGGAATCATCAAGATTATCTTTAATATTGAAGAATTGGGAAAAACCAAGAAGCTGAAATACTTCATATACCTTTGGCTGGATTTCCAAAAGCACCAGATCCCCGCCCCGCGGTTTTACAGATTTAAGAAAAGCTGTAAAAGATCCAATCCCTGTTGATGATACGTAATTCAAACCGCCGCAATGAAATACCAGGCGGATAAATCCTGATTCTATGGCTTTTGCAACCCTTTTCTGGAAATAATTAGAATTATAAGTATCTATGTATCCTGTTAATAACAGAACAAGACAGCCTTCTACTTCATTAACTTTCTGTAGTTTTATTTTGAGGCTTTCGTCTTTTTCATCATCAAATCCATTAACAATATCGTTGTTTGTCATGACGCTCCCTTCATTCTAGGTGAAGATTATATCATTATTAAATAAATTATACAAGACTTTATTAAACTCTGCAAGACAATACTGGAAATTATATATAAATACCCTTGTCAACAGCTATTATTGCTCCATTTATATTTGAGTTTTCCAGAATATCAAAGCTTATATCTGCTATATCTTTTGGGCCTAAGGCCTTGCCCAAAGGGCTTTTTTCCACGTTATATTGAAGCTCTTGTTCGCCTAAATACTCGGTATCAGTCAAACCTGGGCAAATAACATTACAGCTTATATTATAGCCGCTATATGACCTTGCAACTGATTTTGCCAAAACTCCCAAGCCTGTTTTAGCTGCAGAATAAGCTGTAGTTGATAAAAAACCCCTTATTATATCTGTATTTGTCCCTCCAAAAAGTAAAATTCGACCCCATTTTTCCCTGATCATGGCAGGCAGAACCAAAGAAACCATGATTCCAGGAAATAAAAGGTTTCCCATTGCCATAAATTGCCATGATTCTGCGTCAGTTTTATCAAGACTGCTTCTTAAAAAAGGCCCAAAAGCACAGACTAATATACAGGGATCCCCGGCAAGTTTAAAGATTTCTTCTGCTGCTTTATACTCCTTTATGGGATAAAGGAAGCCTTGAGCTTTTCCTCCAACTGCTTTTACTGCTTCCAGAATGCTTTCAAGTCTGTCTTTTGAGCTTCCCCCGTGTATAATAAGCTCTGCCCCGCGCTCAGCAAGGCCAAGACTTATTTCCCGGCCTATACCTCCTGTACCGCCTATTACAAGAGCTTTTTTGCCAAAAAAAACCTTGTTACATTTATTTATAGACAATGTTTTTTTTTCCATTACAATTATAATATAAGGTTAATAATGAAGTTAAAAGACATAATTATCATACTTTCCCGCCCTGCTGAGGCTGGTAATGTTGGTGCTGTTTGCAGAGCCATGAAGAACTTAAGCCTTTCCCGCCTGCGTCTGGCTGAGCCTTTATTCGATGTTACGGATGCTAAAGGCGATAAAAACATTTCAGACGGAACTCTATCTGAGGCTGGTTTTGGCTATGGCGGATCAAAGGCAATAATCCAGGCAAGGGCTGTGCATGCAGGAGATATATGGGAAAAAGCTGAAACATTTGATTCCCTAAAAGATGCTATAAAGGACTGTACCCTTGTGATCGGCACAACCCGGCGCAGGGGAAAAAAGCGCAAGCAGATCTCCATGACTCCAGAAGAACTGGCGCATGCTCTTAAAAGCCATCCAGGACCAGCAGCCCTTGTTTTTGGCAATGAACGCACAGGGCTTGAAGATGAAGAGCTCCAGCTATGCAATATGGCCTCCCATATCCCTGTAGACGATGTTTTTCCTTCGATAAATTTATCCCATGCAGTAATGATCTATGCTTATGAATTTTTCAAGGTTTTATCTCCCCTGGATACATTGTCAGTTAAAGGTCAATGGATTCCTTTAAGCCAGGAAAAACTATTACATTATGTAAAAGACCTTACTGATAAGTTAAAAGTTCTGGGTTTCTATAAAAAGCCAGGAAGGGAAGAACAGGAAAGATTTTTACTTGATATTTTTTCCAGGGGAGGGTTAACAGAAAAAGAAGCTCAGTATTTTCATGATCTGTTAATCCGGGCAGACAGATTAAGCGAAAAACAGGAGCACAATGTTAATTAATTTGTATCTTTTCTGAATAACCTATAAAAAAGAAGCAGGAAATTATAATACATAAACGGAAAAATCCTGAATATTCTAAAAGGATTCCTGAAACAATAAAATATCCATTCAAATCCCAAAGCAAAAACCTTGTCACTTGGCCGGCGTCTTTTTTCTGTAAAAATATCAAAGATATCACTGCACCAAATTCTTAATCCCTGGTTAAGCTTTTGGTTGTTTTTGACCAACCACATCTCTCCCCCGCGCAGGCCGCGGCCTGCAAGCAGAAGATGCGGTGAGGCTTTGCGTATTGCTTCTATGATAACATCTTCGTCCTGCTTGTGAAACGAAGATCTTCGGCCTACAATACGGAGTCTTGGGAAAGTCTGGCTGATATTTTTTTCTACTTTTTTCATGGTCTTTTCAGTTCCGCCCAGAAGGTAAACCGTATGTTCAAGGCTTTCCATTATACCAAGCAGTTTTATAAAGAAATGAAAAGGCATATACCTCTTTGGGGCTTTCTTTTTTAAAAAAGACGCTCCCCTGACTATACTGTTGGAAATGGGGATAACCATAAAAGCATTTAAAATAAAATTCCTGTATTCGCCATTACGCCTGGCTTTCAAGAGATCCCAAAGTGAAAGCAGAACAATATTCTTTGTATGCGTATGATCAGAAGTTTCATTTGATAAATTTACAAGCTGCTGGCTTATTATTTCCGGAAACTCGTCCAAGGGAATGATATCTAAAGGTACTTTAAGAAGGCTTATCCTTTCATTCATTATTTCTTTTGCCAATATGCTCTCTCCAATAATATAGTTCTGATTGCAGCAGCCCCGTATAAAGCTGCTGTTTCTGTCCTTAATATATTATCACCTAGAACAATGGATTTAAAGCCCGCTGCATTAAAACATTCTGCTTCCATGGGGCTGAATCCACCTTCCGGTCCTATTGCCATAACAACAAAACCCGGATCATCAAAAAGACAATTATGGAAGGTATCCGGCTTATTGCTTTGCTCGTGAAAAAAAAACCCTATGCCAAGAGAGTTCTCTTTTTTAAGCTGCTCCCAAAAAAGTAAAACATCATCAAAATTACAGGGCGTATTAATCTGAGTCTGTATAACTGAGCCGGATTGCTGTCTTGCTTCCCTGATGATACGATTCCATCTCTTTATCTTTTCTGTATAAGCTCCTTTTACATTGTTTTTTACCTGTGAATATTCAGAAAAAAATGGTATTATACGTGATATACCGCACTCGCTGGACTGCCTTACAATTAGATCCATTTTTGCACCTTTGGGAAGAGCCTGTAAAAGAAAAACCGGAGGCAGGGTGTTTTTTATTTGCAATGGTATCTCTCCCCTACATTGGGCTTTAATAAGCTCATTTTTTATTGATAGTATTTCAAGTTCTTTTTCGCTTCCATCAGGCAAAAATGCTTTAAAAAAAGATCCTTTCTCAAGGCGTCTTATACGTACAAGGTAATGGAAATCATTATGTTTAAGATAAACCATCCCCCGGGAATCCGGGGGATCTTGCAGAATAAATTTTTTCAAGAGGCAAGTATTAATTCATTTTCCTGTAAGGATTCATGCTGCAATTCCTCAAGGGTTTTGCTTGTTTCCATAAGAGAAAAGAAATCCTCTTCATTAAATATCCTTACAGCTTCCATAAGCTGAACATCATACTCAAGATCATAAACCGGAGAAGAGATAGTTCTGTTCATCTCATTCCTTATAAGCCGTCTTACTAAACTAAGACTTAAGCTGTATTGCCTTGATAGCTCGTCTGCCAAGGAATCAAGCCGGGATGGAGATGCATCGGGATTGGCTGCGACAAATTCCGGAATTACATTTGCATTCATAAGCTCGTTTAACTTTACTGTGTCAGCTTCTGTAAACTCCGGGAACAGGATTTCGCGATCAGGCGGGATGCCGATTTTGTCAATATTTACACCGCTTGGAGTATAATAAAGAGCTGTGGTAAGCCTAAACCCCATGTTTCCCAGGGGGTAAACCTGCTGTACAGAACCCTTGCCGTAGGTCTTTTCGCCTACAAGAAAAGCCCTGCCCCTGTCCTTTAATGCGCCTGCTACAATCTCGGAAGCAGAAGCAGACCCCCTGTTAATAAGAACAATTATAGGAATATCCTGGCTGACAACAGCTCTTGAACGCGCAAAAAACATATTATTTTCCTGAGGTATGCGCGATCTTGTGGAAACAACAACCCCGCCTTCAACAAAAAGATTGGTAACATTAACAGCAGAATTTAAAAGTCCGCCGTAATTATTCCTCAAATCAAGTATCAATGCACTGTAATTTGAATTTGAAAATTCATTTATGGCATCCCTTGCACGGTCAACTGTGTATGGAGTAAAGGTCAGAAGGTTCAAGTATCCTATATCGCCTATCATTGCATGTCTGACAGTAGGCACCTGTATAATTGCCCTTGTTATGGATACAGGAAATTCCAGGGATTCACCCCTGCGTATAAGCAGCCTTACAGTATCGCCTGCTGGACCTCTTAAGCGGCTTAAAACCTCATCCATGGAAAGTACATCTGTAGGTTCCCCGTTTATTGCGATTATAAGGTCTCCGGGATTAATGCCAGCCCGCCAGCCTGGTGTATCTTCAATGGGAGATGAAACTTCTACATAGGATGGCCTGCCGTCATTGCGCACAGGCTTTGTAATATAAAGTCCTACTCCGCCATAGCTCCCCTGGGTGGTTTCGCTCATGTCAGACATTTCCGCTTCTGTTAAAAAAGCTGAGTAAGGGTCTTCAAGGGCATCAAACATCCCTGTCATGGCTCCTCTAAAAAGAACCTGGGAATCAACTTCTTCCACATAATGCCGCTGGATAAAGTCAAAAACATTTCTGAAAATGGATACATATTGCGTTGGTGTTTCTTCCTGCTGCTGCTGGCGGCTCTGAGCCTGTATAGCCGGAATCGAGGCAACAATAAAAATTACACAAATAGTAATTGTAGAAATTATCCATATTAATGAATAAGGATGATTTCCTTTTTTTTCGATATTTTGATCACTCATGTCTTAATTGTAGACATTTTCAAGTCTTTGGGTCAATGTATATTATTGCGCTGTATTTATAAGTGTTTCAAAAGGTACGGATTCTACTCTTTCCACATTAGGCAGTCTGAAGTTGTGAATCTCCACATCCAAAGCACTGTCATAAATAAAGTCATGCAGAGTTGTGATATTTTTCCTAAAATCTATGGTCAAAATATAAGCACTGTTAAATATTCCGTGATTATAGCTACCATCTATGGGTATGCGCAGCTCTTCCAAAACAGGTCTTTCACCTGTAAACAGATCAAGGCTTATTGCTAAAAGCTCGCTTAATGATACATTGGTGTGGACATGATCCAGTATAAAAGCTGCTACGGAAAAAATATCAGCGATATCCTTTGTATCCAAAACCTTGTTAAAAAGACTTGTAAGCACATTCCTCTGTCTTTGAGTCCGAATCCTGTCATTATCAATGGCTCTAATGCGGGAATAAGCCAGGACTTGCCGGCCATCCAGTACATTATTACCTTCAAAGACAGGTTCATAATCAGGAAAGATCCTGTTTAGCACAACTGCCTCAGCCTCAGTTAGATTCATCTCAAGCCCTTCAAGAGCATCTACAAGTGCAAACACGCCGGAGAACCTTACAACAGCATACCGTTGTATATCCAGATAAAAAAGATTGTTTATAAGATTGATAATTCTGCCAGGACCGCCCAATGCGTGCATTATATTAATGCGGTTCCAGTGAGCAGCACCAAGACCTGAGGGGACAAGAATATCACGCATAAAAGAAACAAGTTTTATAACACGCGTCTCAACATTGTAGGAGATTAATATAATGGTATCAGAACGACCCCGATCCTGATCAAGGCGGGCATCATCTCCAAGGAATAAAAAATTAATTATATTTTCAGAAATCCCTTCCCGTTCAAATATAAAATCATTAACACCCAATGCAATAACTTCATCCAACTCATTAGGCGTAAGGAACCTTTGCTGGTTACCTGGACTAAAAGTCCTTTCAATAAACAACCTGAATTCCTCATCAGTCATTTCAATATTTTCTTCTTCCATGGCAAGCAGAAACTCTTCTTCTGTAAGTGTTTGAATTCCTTCCGGTAAAGGAGCAAATACTCTTTCAAAAAAGCCTGCTTCTGCCCTTACTATCCTTATACTGTTTTCTGTAAGCCTTATATCAAAATAACTGTAAGTAATTGCAAAACCAGCAATAAAAACAAGAAGAACTATGGAAATAATAATTACTGTTCTTTTTCTCAATACTTAAACTCCATTATTGAAGTTCAACATTAAAATCTGCAAGAGGAATATTGCTTAGAATAAATGCCTCAGGACGGTATTCAAAGTGCATGGTATCGAAGTTACCCCATTTACCACCCCAAATAAAACCAAAAGATTCAAAGGTTCTTACAACTATATCAGGCGGATGATAACGTTCTGTATAGGGAATATTCCACCATAAGGGATTACGTGAAGATTCCCAAAACCAGTAAGTTGCCTGTCCTCTTAAATTTGCAGGAAGTAAATCTATTGATATACCGTAAGAATGAGAGCTGCGGTTTCCCGAGCTAGCTACATTACGCCAGTTCCAGCCTGTAACTGTCCCCAGGGAGTTGATCCATTGGCGCACTGAAGAATTGGTTCTGGATTCATTTAGAATAATTTCATTTATACGGCGCATCTTCTGCGATATACCAGAATGAATTGTCAACCTATGTCCCAAAAAATTTATCTCCACCTGCTGACGCCAGGCTTGATCCCGGTTACTTATATTCCACAGTGCTTCTGTAAAATAAAGGGATCGACTTAGTTGTTGTCTTGTTTCAATTCTGGGTGCAGGCTGAGGAGGTCTGTTGCGGCTTTCTTCATAACGCCTTGTACGCTCTGCCCTTTGTTCGGCAGTACTCTCCCATGAAGGTAATTCCGCAAGATAATTACTGTTAAAACCAAGGGCACGGTATTCTTCAAAAAAGCTTTTTCTGTCTTCCGGGAGAAGCCGGCCTTCTGCATAAAAAAACCATCTTTGGTTGATCTGAAAAGCCCAGTCTCCATCCCTATATACTGCAGGTCCTATACGTTCAGGATATGCCTGAGAGAGGGTTCTCATAATTCTCTCTGCTGTACTGGGAACAGTTGTTTCAAGATTTACAGGTTGCTCCTGATAACTTAATGGTATTTGCCTTTCTTCTGCATTTACAGACATTGGTATTTTTATTGCCAAAAAAACAGTAACAAGTACCAATACAGGAAGGAAAACAAGAAAAATTATTTTTTTATTAAAAAAAATATCAATAAATCCCTTTAAATAATCCATCTTATGTAAATTTACATTAAAGCTTACAATAAGTTCAAGCCCTAATTTTATCAATAATAACTGATCCTGTAATCTCCCAGAACTGAAAAACCAAGGCGCTGATAGAGTTTATAAGCTGCTGTATTACGTTTTTTGACAAACAGGTTTACACCCATACCTCCAATAATCAATTCCTTTAAAAATGAAGCAGACATTATTTTAGCTATACCCAGGCCGCGAAATTCCGGAAGCACATAAACACCGCCTATCTGATATTTTGTAAATGATGTTGCGTTTGTATTTATCTTTCCGACAATTTTACTGCCTAAAGAAGCTATTAGCATTTTTTCTCCATCTAACAGGCGTTCAAGGGTTTTGCGGGAGCTTGCGGGATTAAAAAACCCATGCTTTGGGATTACTTCTTCTTTTTCATAAGCTGAATGAAGAAGAAAGAGTTCTTCCCTGTCACTTGGCAAAGGAGGCCGTAACATTAAATCAGGCGGAGCGTTTAAAAAGCAGTCAGCAGAAGGGAGAACGTCAAGCGTCATTAAGTTATAGTCGATTGTATCAGCTGCAATAAAGCCATTCTTTTCCATGCCTTTTTCCAGTAAAACGACATCTTTAGTCAAACCTTGAATTGAGTATATGGAGCTTCTCCCAAGAAATCTGTTAAAAAAAAACGGTAATGGAATAATATCTGTGCCGGAGAAAACAGAAAAAAGAGAGCTGCGGCTGTATAATACAAGTGCTGCAATGTCATTATACTTATCATGATAAGCCCATATTCGGGAAAAACTGGCATTTAAAAATTTGGCGCAGGCTCCAGCACAAACATTTTCCCTTGAGCGTAAAAAGCGCTCTATTTTTAACAAATCATCTTTAAAACTATTGCGGGAGTATTTTTGCCAGCTAAGTGGTTTGGCCATTAAATGATTACCTTAGGGGAATCTTCCTGCTGCCGGTATACGGCCCAGTATTGCAGAAAATCCAGCGATAAAAGATTCACGTGAATAGCTGTAAACAGCAAGAATACCGTCAACCCAGCGTGCTTCTTCGATAAAATTAGGATTTAAAATGGAAAAAACAATAACCCTTCTTCCGGAGTTTCTTAGACTGCGTAAAAAGGCAAGGTCATTGGCACCTGAAAGACAGAAGATTACTGTATCTGCATTACGGCTGGAGAACAAAAGCTCTTCAGCACTGCGTCCCTGAAACCTGAATGTTTGCGCGCCTGGGAAAGCCCTTTCTCCCTGGGTAAAAAAATCCGCATAACGGCCTGCAAGAAGAACCCGCCCGGCATAGCTGGCTTGGGTACCGCTTGAGCTGGCTGCGCCAGTAGCAGTATTGGCTGTGCCAGGTCTCAGGGGCAGAACCCTTTCCCCTGCATCATTCGTATCCTTAACAAATGTTACGCTTCTGGCTGCAAGATTAAGAAAAAAAACAGCGCCTTGCGGATCAGGAATGCCTTGTGCGACTTTATCCGGATCAGGGTTAAAGGTAACATGATTTTCCTGACGTAAATATTTTAATTTTTTTTCTATAATCCTTAAGGCCGAATCCATGACACGGTTTCTGAAAAAGGGGTCATCCCTCATACTCTGAACCAAAACATTCCACACAGGATCAAAAAGACTGGGTGTTTGCGAAAGCATGATAATATCATTTCCTGCCATAATTGCTTCCTGTGCAGCACGTGAAAGTGAACCTGTATAATGCAGTGCACCATTCATCAAAAGATCGTCGGTTATTATAAGCCCGGAAAATCCCATATAATCACGCAGCACATCAGTTAGAAACCAGGGCGAAAGGCTGGCTGGTGTTCCGCCTGCAGCTGTCTGCGGAAATGCCAGATGTCCGCTCATTATTGCATTTACACCTTCGTTGATCATAAACCTGTATGGAAGCAGTTCCCTTTCCCACATTGTTTCAAAAGAAACATTTATCATTGGAAGTACTCCATGTGAATCAAGGTTTGTGTCACCATGTCCTGGAAAATGTTTTGCAGTGGCAATAACACCTTGAGCTTCAAGACCTCTTGCAAATGCAGCCCCCAGAATACCGGTCTGGACAGGGTCATTGCCAAAAGATCTTGGGCCTATAAGATCAGAGTCACGACGTGTAAAGAGATCTATTGCCGGCGCAAAGTTCATATTGATGCCAAGGAGAGAAAGCTCGCGGCCTATATAAAATCCTGACCAATAAGCATCCATGGGAACAGCAGATGCACCTATAGCCATATTACCGGGTGTCTCGCTTGTCATGCCTTTTACATGACGCACAAGACCGCCTTCCTGATCAGTTGCGACAAAAAGCGGTATGGAGAATTGTGTGTTTAAAGCTGCGTTCTGCAGCGTTCCTATAGCACGGGCAAGGAGCAGTGTATCGTCGGTATTCCATCCGAATATTTTTACACCGCCTATATTCCTTTGCCTGATCCAATCAAGGATAAGGGATGAAGGTTCAGCTCCTACCCAGCCGAGCATAAATGTTTGTGCCAAAGCCTGCTCGTCTGACATTGAAGAGAGTATTTCCCTTGCAAGTTCAGCGTGATTCCTGTCATCAAAAAATGAAAGCGAAAATATATTTATTGAAATAACAAAGAAGAAAAGCAATATAACAAATAAGCGTTTCAATATTCCCGGCCTTTTATCTTATCTATATAGGCAGCAGCACTGTGAGCTGCAATAGCCCCCTCGCCTGCTGCAACTACAACCTGCCTAAAAGGAGAAGAACGTACATCACCTGCAACATAAAGCCCTGGTATGGAAGAAGCCATATTTTGATCTGTGATTATATATCCAGCCTCATCTTTTTTTGCATCAGAAACCAGAGAGGATTGGGGAACAACCCCTGATAATATAAAAACAGCATCAGCTGTTTCTTCATAAACACCTCTGCTCTGTGTTTCAAGGATTACTGAACTTACTTTCTGCTGACCATGAATTTCTTTTATTATTGTATTAAACCTTACTTCAACTGACTTGTTGTTCATAACCCTGTCTACAAGAACTTTTTGTGCTCTGAACCTTTCCCGCCTGTGAATAAGTATAATGTCAGATGACAAACGCGAAAGGTTGTGAGCCTCGCCGCAGGCAGTATCTCCGCCTCCAACTACAATGATTTTTTTATTTCTGAAAAAAGGACCGTCGCAGGTTGCACAGTATGAAACACCTTTACCAGAAAATTCCTTTTCTCCGGGTATATCAAGGGTGCGGTGTATTGCACCTGTTGCAAGTATCAAGGCTGGTGCATATAAAGTTTTTCCGGAACTTAGTTCAATTAAAAATAACTTCTCTCCATTATCTCCGGAATCTGTTTTAACTTTTACAGAAGAAACCTGTTCTGTTAAAAAGTGCGCGCCAAAATCCTGTGCCTGCTTGTGCAGATCCTGACTGAATTCAAAACCTGTTTTGCCCTGGCTTATACCAGGATAATTTTCAAGGATATCAATAACAAGAGCCTGACCGCCAGGAGCAAGCTGTTCCAATACAAGCACATTAAGTCCGGCTCTGGCTCCGTACTGCGCGGCTGTTAAACCAGCAGGGCCAGCTCCAATGATAATTACATCAAAGTTTATATCTTCATTATTGTTCATAAAGCCTATGGATTTTTTTAAAAAATACTCCTAATATATTATGATAACATATTATGTCTGAAAATCAAACCCCTTTAAAAAGGACAATAAAGCTTTCAAAAGCAGCAACAAAACTCAACAATAAACTTGAAAGGTTTATGCCCATACTTGCACCATTTGGTATTGCTTTAGGAGTTTTATTTCCGCAAGTTTTAATTAATTTAAGACCATTTGTATTATTGCTTTTTGGAGTCATGACCTTTACAGGTGCATTAAAATTAAAAAGCCGCGATCTTGTACAGGTAATAAAAAATCCTTTGCCCATTATCCTGTTTTTTTTTACTGTGCATTTCGTAATGCCATTGATCGTAATGATCATGGGCCGATTTGTCTTTGGCGCTGATGCAGATACAATCTCCGGTTTTGTGCTTGTCTATGCTGTACCTACAGCAGTTTCCAGCTTTATCTGGGTTTTAATTTACCGCGGAGATATTGCCCTAAGCCTGGCTCTTATATTGCTTGATACGATAACATCTCCCCTGGTTGTACCTGTAACAATAAAACTACTTTTGGGCACAAGTATATTAATTGACATGAATGCAATGATAATTACAATGATTTATATGATGGTGGTTCCCACAATTCTGGGAGTTGTTTTAAATGAAATAAGCCGAGGTTTTATCCCCAAAGTCTGCTCTCCTTATCTAAATCCACTTTCAAAAATATGTCTTGTACTTGTAATTGCAGCAAACTGCTCGGCAGTGGCATCACAAATAAACTTTCTTAATTCAAGGATATGGTTGATAGGAGCAATGAGCATATTATTCTCTGTCCTTGGTTTTAGTTCCGGAAAAATAATCGGGCTTTTGGCTCAGCATCTTGGCCTGCTTGGAAAAAACCACAAAGAAAAACAAGTACCGCTTTTTTTTGGCTCAGGCTTAAGAAATATCAGCTCGGCCATTACGCTTGGAATTGAATTTTTCCCTCCGGCAGCAGCGCTTCCGTCAGTGCTGGGGATAGTGTTTCAGCAAAGCATTGCAGCATTTATGGGAAGACTGTTTATGGGAAAAACACCTGCGGATAAAATATAAATTAATAAACTTATGTGCTTGAAAAATAATAATATTTAAATTACTATAAAAAAAAGGAGACTTTATGCGTCTTATCAAAACAATATTTTTGCTTTTTTTATTAACAATACTACCCTCAGTAATTTTTTCCCAAACTGACAGTCGTCTTAACGGATCATGGGTTTTTATAGAAGATGGAATGGAGCTTGAATTTGTATTCAGGAACGGAGCTTATGATTCTATAATTGACGGAACTCCGGTTGAAAGAGGTGTTTATACCACAAGTGACAATACACTAACCCTAAATTCAACCCATGGACATGGTGATTTTTATAACGGACTGTTTGAATTCACAAGGTTTGAATCAAGATGGTACTCAACAAATGAAATAGTCCATACTCTAACCCCATTTTTTTTGGACATGGGATTATCCAGAGAGCAGGTTGAAGATTTTGTAAAAGAAGTCATTTCTGAATCAGAATCTCAATCATTTACATATATGATTGATGTTAATACCCTTATACTATCACATCCAGCTGACAGAAGCATGCTGGTATTAACTAAAAGACCCGGCTAGTTTTTTATTGCTGCTTTTATCGCATCCCTCATATTTAAAGCAGCTTCTCTTGCTTTGAGCGCTGCAAAGGCATAATCTGAGTCAGGGTTTTCTCCGCTGGAAGCCCAGGCTTTGATTATGGATCTTGAAGCATTTACAACCCCGCCATTCCCGTCTTTTAATAACAGGGCAGCATCTTCTGCTGCTCCTCCCTGAGCGCCGTACCCTGGAATAAGAAAAAACAGTTTAGAATAAGTATCACGTATGATTTTAATTTTTTCTCTTTGTTCAGGGGATTTTGGATCAGCTCCTACAACAGCGCCAAAAGCAGCATAACCAGACTTGCCCAGATTGCCTGCTGCAAGTTCCAAAAGTTTTTCTCCTACAGCATCGTAGAGTTTTTTTTCTGTGCCTTGAGCAGCTGCTTCAAGAGTCAGCTCCTCAAAATCCTGCCTGCCCTTGTTGCTTGTCAGCATAAGAACAAATGCGCCCTTGCCTTTTTTCCGGATCCATTCAAACCAGGGTTCAATGGAATCCATGCCAAGATAAGGGGTAAGGGTAACAAAGTCAGCTTCAAACTCGCTGTCAAAATGGGCTTTGGCATAACGGCTTGCAGTATCTGCAATGTCGCCGCGTTTTATATCTGCAATGGCAAGGGCGTTTTTATCACGTATATACTTTAGTGTTTGGGCATAAGTCTTTAAGCCTGCAAGACCAAGCTCTTCGTAATAAGCAATCTGAACCTTGTAACATGCTGCTATATCAATGGTGGCATCAATAATGGCTTTGTTATACGACAAAACTGCTTCAGCATCACTTGCAGCTGCGCGGCGTTCCTTTTCCGGCACATAATCCGGAGCTGTGTCCAGTCCCACGCACACATGCCCGCGTTCTGCTACTGCTTCAAAGAGCCTGTCCATATTAAGCTTCATAAACTATCCTTCCTCTGTGTAGTGTCATTAGAACTTTCCCATAAAGCTTTAAACCTGTAAAGGGAGAGTTTTTGCCTTTTGATTTAAAATGCTGAGGTTCAACATTAAAGTATGATTCAGTATCAATGATTGTCAGGTCAGCCCTGTAACCCGGAAGAAGTCGTCCGCGGCCAGCAATACCAGAGCTGCCTGCTTTATTGCCAAGACCTATCAATCGTGCTGGCCTGGCGCTCATAAAAGAGGATAGCTGCCTAATATCCAATATGGTGCTGGCCTTTAGATGTGAGCCATTCTCCACATCTTTACCCAAAACCAATTCAGTAAAACAGGAAGAAAAAGCAGTTTCAAAAGCAGAAAAACCCGGAGCACCTTTTTCCTTGTCTTCCATTGTATGAGGTGCATGGTCAGTTGCTATGGCATCTATGGTTCCATCCACAAGACCGGCTTTGAGAGCTTCTGTGTCTTCATGTTCCTGCAAAGATGGGTTTACTTTGCCAAAAGTTTCTTTACCAAGCTTTGCAGCTGTATGAACAGTAAGACAGAGGTTATGCGGCATGACTTCACAACTAAGGGAGAAGCCTTGTGTTTTCGCCTGCCTTATTGCGTCCACAGACTCTTTTGTTGAAACATGGGCAATGTGTATATGGCAGCCTGCATTTTTTCCCAATTCAATAACTCTTTGTACTGCTTGATCTTCAATACCGCCAAAATCACAATGACAGGAAACCGGAATACCAATGCGCTTTGCTTCTTTCATGGCATCAAGAAACAGATCATCATCTGCTATATCCTTGCCATCTTCAGATAACATAAGCGGAAGATACCTTTTTCTGCCTTGATCTATAGCACATTCTGTTTGCGAAGAAATATCAGTAATGCCGGAAAGTATTTTACCTTCCAGGTTATGTGTAAGTGATATAACAGGATATAGGTCTATAAGACCCAAAACATCTGATCTTTGTTTTAAGACATTAGCTTTTTCAAGACTGTCTATTATTGGATTGGTATTGGCCATGCAGATCACTGTTACAAACCCGCCTGCTGCTGCTGCCATAGATCCGGACTCCAGGGTTTCTTTTTCAAAATAACCTGGTTCACGTAAATGCGCGTGGAGGTCAACAAAAGCTGGCGTCAACAAAAGCTGGCTGCCTCCAGGCATGGCTTTAGCGTCAATGATCATAGCCGCATCTTTTTCATATGTCTGGCAGTGTTTTTGGGCTAAAGCCTGGCTATGGACTTCAGTAATAATTCCATCATCTATAACAACAGTGCCAGAGCTGTCGGTTTCTTCATCGATTAGGCGAAAGTTTTTAAGAACAATGCGCATCAGACCTCCGGAAATTATGTTATACTATAATATAATATTGAATAAGATTAAAGGAGAGTAATAAATGGCAGATTTCAAAAGCGGCAGAGTAACATTGCCTACTGATAAAAACATGGATGCAAAAATACTTGAAATAAAAGACTTGTGGGGGGCAGATGCTGTCAGGAACAGTGACGGCACAAGCCTTTCTGAAGATCTTATGCAGCATTTTGAAAAAGTCTATGCCACATACCTTACAACAAGAGCTGATTTGGAATGGGGAAAACTCCATCCAGAAGAACTCTCGCAAATTTACCTTATGACTCCCCACACTACTGCAAAAGGAGAAAGCCTTGAGATCCATCTTCTCAAAGGCTATTACGAAGAAGAAGTTGAAATTAACAAGCTTGAAGACCCGGCTCGTTTTTGGGAAGTTATAGACCGCACAACTGGCGAAGTTGTTCCATGTGATCACTGGACCTGGGATTTTGACAAGGGAACAGTAACAATAAAAACCAAAAAATGGCATGTTTATACAGTGACATTTTTAGCATTCCAGATTTGGGATGCAGTGTGCATGTATAATCACCTGACAAATGACTGGGGTGATAAACCTCATGATCTGCCCTATGATGTTTATAATCCAGCTACACGCGAACATGTCCTGCAATTTTTAAAAGACTGGCTGCGTGATAACCCGCGTCCTGATCTTGTGCGCTTTACTACATTTTTCTATCAGTTCACATTGATCTATGATGATAAAAAACGGGAAAAAATTGTTGACTGGTTTGGTTATTCAGGAAGTGTTAATCCACGTCTTTTGGAGGACTTTGAAAAAGAATATGGCTACAGGCTGCGACCAGAGGATATAGTACAGCAGGGTTATCACAACGGCTCTTTCTGTATTCCTACAAAACAGTTTTTGGATTACATGGACTTTGTACAGCGTTTTGTAACAAAGCTTGCAAGGGAATGTGTTGAGCTTGTTCACAAGGCAGGCAAGGAAGCAATGATGTTCTTTGGCGATCACTGGATAGGAGCTGAACCCTATGGCAGGTACTGGAAAGACATAGGCCTTGATGCCATTGTCGGTTCTGTAGGGGATGGTGTTACCTGCCGCATGATAGCTGATGTACCTGATGTAACATACCGCGAAGGCCGCTTTCTCCCCTACTTTTTCCCTGACACATTTTACCCGGGCAATGACCCGTGTATAGAAGCCAATTTAAACTGGCTGGCTGCAAGGCGCTCTATCTGCAGAAGCCCCCTTGACAGAATCGGGTATGGCGGATACCTGGGACTGGCTGCGGAGTTTCCGGACTTTATTTCCAGAGTCTCAGAAATATGCAATGAGTTCAGGGAAATTTACAGTAAGATAAACAAGACAAAACCATATACACCGCCTTTTAAAGTTGCCATCCTAAACAGCTGGGGCAAGGCCAGGAGATGGCAGACAACAATGGTAGCACACGCAAAAACCTACAAGCAGTTCCATCCATACATAGGAATTATAGAAGCGCTCTGCGGCATGGCAGTCGATGTGGATTTTCTTTCTTTTGATGATGTTGCGCATAACGGCGTGCCGGATGATGTTAAAGTGCTGCTCAATTACGGTATGGCAAATACTTCATGGAGCGGAGGGGAAAACTGGTTTAACAAAAAACTCGTTTGTGCGGTCAGGGAGTTTGTATATAATGGCGGAGGTTTTATCGGGATCGGGGAGCCCTGTGCCATTCTTCACCAGGGACGCTTTTTCCAGCTGGCTGATGTACTTGGTGTTGACAAAGAGCTTGGTATGACATTAATTTACACAAAGTACACCCGGGAAACAGGAGAGCAGCACTTTATACTTGAAGGTCTTGGCAGAGACTTTGACTTTGGGGCAGCTGCTGATGATGTGTATGCAATAAACGACGACACAGTAAACCTTGTTGTTGAAAACGGCTGCACAAAGATTGCAGCCAACAGCTTTGGCAAGGGCAGGGGTGTATATATATCAGGACTTCCGTATAATGCACAGAACACAAGGCTTTTATTGCGCAGCATTTACTGGGCAGGCAGCATAGAAAGTGATTTGAAAAAGTCCTGGTTCAGCGAAAATATACATACAGAATGCAATGCATATCCAGAGACAGGGCATTGGTGCGTGCTTAATAACTCGCAGGAACAGCAGAACACTGTTGTTTATAAAGCAGATGGATTGACCATGGATGTATCACTTGCACCCATGGAAATAAAATGGTTTAGCATGAAGGATTAAACAGTATTATATTACTATGTTTTAGTTTCTGGTAAAACTGTAGACAGAAACTTGCTCCTGTACATCATCGCAGTATTCACAGCGGTATGACCTTGTATTTATGTTATCAAGCTGGAATACATGATGTACATATTTTTCTGTGCTTGTAATGCACCTGGGGTTTTTGCACAGGATCACATTTTCAACCCGTTTAGGAAGTTTAAGATGAATTTTATTGCTTATCTTTTCATTTTCAATTATGTTAACTGTAATATTTGGGTCAATAAGCACCAGCACATCAAAGTTGATTTTTATTGTATTGTCTATTTTTATAATGTCCTTTTTCCCCATGCCGCGCGAGCTGGCATTAACAACAAAAGCAACTGTATAGGGAGCCTTATCCAGCCCAAGCCAGTTAAAAATATGTATACCCTGCCCGGCTTTTATATGATCTATCACAATGCCGTTTTTAATTTTATCTATATTTAACACAATCCCCCCTTACTTGTATCCCAAGACCAGCGAAAGCAAAGCCATCCTTGCAAACATTCCATACCTGACCTGTTTAAAGTAAGCAGCACGCGGATCATCGTCTACTTCTGTAGAAATCTCATTAACCCTTGGCAGGGGATGAAGTATCATCATGTCTTTTTTTGCAGCCTTCATTTTATCATTTGTAAGTATATAACTGTCTTTAAGGCGTATATAATCTTCTTCATTAAAAAATCTTTCTTTTTGAACCCTTGTCATGTAAAGCACATCAAGCTCTCCCATTATATCATCAAGGTTATCTGTTTCAGAAAAACTGATATTGCTTTTTTCATTTTTAAAAACACTGGATGTAAGATAAGAGGGTATTTTAAGTTCCTTTGGGGAAATAAAGATCATTTTAACACCGGAATAGCCTGAAAGCGCTTTTACAAGTGAATGAACCGTACGCCCAAACTTTAGGTCCCCGCAAAAACCAACGCAGATATTATTGATATCTCCCCTTAAGCGCTTTATTGTCAAAAGGTCAGTCAGGGTTTGAGTCGGGTGATGATGCCCCCCATCTCCGGCATTTATAACAGGTACACCCGAACAGCGCGAAGCCAAAAGAGCAGAGCCCTCCTTTGGATTTCGCATAACTATAACATCAGCATAACAGGCAACTGTGCGTATGGTATCTGCAAGGCTTTCTCCCTTTACAGCAGAACTGGAACCGCTGTCTGCAAACCCAAGACAGCTTCCGCCAAGCCGCATCATGGCTGCTTCAAAAGAAAGCCTTGTTCTGGTACTTGCCTCAAAAAACAATGTTGCAAGCAGTTTTCCCCTCTGGCTGTCCTTCCATGTTTCAGGTTTATCTTCAATCTCAAAAGCAAGATCAAAAAGTACTTCCATTTCCTCTTTGCTAAGATCAAGAGGTTCAATTAAACTGCGACCTTTTAGCATGGAATAACTCCTGTAAGTATTAAATTCTAATCTACTATTTTTTATTGATTTTGACTATACTTATTACATGCGAAACAAACTTACAAATGAACTTGCTGTTTGCGGCTTTAATGCTGTTATGGCTGCTGCAGAACATAATCCACAGAATATAAACCGCTTGTTTTTAAGGGAAGATGTATTTAATTCCTTTACAGGGGTATGTAAAAAACTTGCAGAACGCAAACGCCCGTATAAAATTTGTGATGATGAAGAGCTGGAACGAATCTGTAAAACTAGCCACCATCAGGGAGTTGTGGCAATGATCTACGAGCCTGACATACAAGCCTTAACAAAAGACGAGCTTGAAGATTGGGTACTAAACAAAAAAACAGGAGTTGTTTTAGATTCTGTTTCCAACGATCATAATTTTGGAGCCATAGTACGCTCAGCAGCTTTTTTTGATGCAGCCTTAGTTGTAGTGCCGGAACAGGGCGCTTTATCAAAAATAACAACAAGCGCTTTCCGCATTGCAGAAGGCGGGATGGAGCATGTTACCATTCGCAAAGTTAAAAACACTGCAGCATTTTTAAAAGATGCATCAAAAAAACTTTTGACCATAGGCGCTGATGTACGTGCAAGGCAGCGCTTAAAAGATCTGCCAAAAATAATCATGGAACATGGTAAGGGAACAAGACCTGGCATTGCCCTTGTTCTGGGTAATGAGGAAACAGGCCTTTCACAGGAAGTCAAGGGCAACTGTTCTGTGCTTGTCCGCGTTCCGGGCACAGGATTAATTGAAAGCCTTAATACAGCCCACGCTGCCTCGCTTTTTTTGCATGGGATTTTTGAGTTGTAAATATACGGAATTTTTGCACGCCAAGACGTGCCTTCCAAGGAAGGCGAGACGCGGAGGACATGGAGAGTGGATTGGGGATATTTTACCCAGAGCTATTTTTCTTATTATCCAGATAAAATTTGGTAAATTTTTCAACACTATAGTCTGTATTACCCTCAACACCATTTTTAATATTATGCCAAAAGCATGAAGGTATTTCCCCAAGTTCTAAATTCTTCTTTATACAGGGATCGCATCCATCTTCATTATTATTGGGGTGTTTTGGGCATTGAAGTACAGTACAGGTACAGAAATGTTTTTCCATGTGTTCCTTTATAATAATGAATATTACAACTTTTTCCAAAACTGTGATATACTTATAGAAAAAAGGAGTAAGCATGTCCATACACATAGCAACCAAAAATGGAGAAATTGCAGAAGCAATCCTATTACCAGGAGACCCATTGCGCGCAAAGTTTATTGCAGAAACATTCCTTGAAAACCCAAAGCAATATAATGAAGTAAGGAATATGTTTGGCTATACAGGCCTTTACAAGGGTAAAAGGGTTTCTGTACAGGGTACTGGCATGGGGATTCCCTCAATATCAATATATCTTAATGAACTTTTTAAGGATTACGGGGTAAAAAGGGCAATCCGTGTAGGGACTGCAGGATCTCTTAAGGAACATGTTAAAATAAAGGAAATTGTTATTGCGCTTTCTGCCTCAACTGATTCAGGAGCCAATAATATACGCTTTGGTTTCAGGAATTATGCGCCTACTGCATCCTGGAATCTTGTAAAAACAGCCTGGGATATTGCAGAAGCCAGGGGTTATGAACCAAAAGCAGGGCCAGTAATATCATCAGATATGTTTTATACTGAAGACCCGGATGAATGGAAGCTCTGGGCCAAATTTGGCTGTCTTGCCGTAGAAATGGAAACTGCCGAACTTTACACCCTTGCTGCAAAATACAACAGGGAAGCCCTGGCTATCTTAACCATCTCTGACTGCCTTGTTACAAGAGCAGAGACAAGCGCAGAGGAAAGACA